>OJMJ01000844.1_pt1 | contig 14244 bp, 8 predicted proteins | sample 1597181 | NCBI WGS metagenome assembly OJMJ01 (sample SAMEA2452126, study PRJEB22498) | human gut metagenome | biome: human feces; feature: human gut; material: feces | place: Australia | collected 2012
CATTCTCCCCAGCATAGCTGGGGGATTAGACTTTGTCTCCGCATTGAAACAGCCCTTGCAGTGATGGGAACAGCCGGACACGAACAGGGAAACCCGCACGCCGAGTCCGTTTGCCACATCAATGCGCTTGATATCCGCATAATTCATATCTATTTTCTAACCTCGACTTTACAGATGTAATACACGTGCCTTGATCTCTTTCGTCTTGCCGACATTCCAGAAATTCTCGCCGAGGTAGCCGCAGGTACGACGTGTCACATTCATCTTGGAGTGATCCTTGTTGCCGCACTGTGGACATTCCCACTCGTTGTCGTCGTTGATCATGATTTCTCCATCGTAATCACAGACATGGCAGTAATCGGATTTCGTGTTGAACTCCGCATACTGAATGTTGTCGTAGATGAAACGCACGATCTCTTCGAGTGCCTCTAAGTTGTGGCGCATGTTTGGAATCTCCACATAAGAGATCGCACCACCAGAGGAAATGGTCTGGAACTGGCTTTCAAAACGGAACTTGCTGAATGCGTCGATCTTCTCGCGGACATCCACATGATAAGAGTTCGTATAATAGCCCTTGTCTGTGACGTCTTCGATCGTGCCGAAACGCTCCTGGTCGATTCTTGCGAAACGATAGCAGAGGCTTTCTGCCGGTGTGCCATACAGACCGAAACCAAGACCGGTTTCTTCCTTCCATGTATCACAAGCCTTGCGCAGACGGTTCATAACACGAAGGGCAAATTCCTCACCTTCCGGTTCGGTGTGGCTCTTGCCAGTCATAAGCTTTGTTACCTCGTACAGGCCGATATAACCAAGGGAGATTGTAGAGTATCCATCCTTCAATAATGGATCAATCTTTTCACCTTTTTTCAGACGGGCAATCGCACCGTACTGCCAGTGTACCGGACTGACATCCGAGGTAACACCAAGCAGTGCATTATGTCTGCACATCAAAGCTTCGTAGCACAGATCCAGACGCTCGTCGAGCATGCTCCAGAACTTTTCTTCATTGCCCTTTGCCAGAATACCAATCTGTGGAAGGTTCAGGGATACAACACCCTGGTTGAAACGTCCTTCCCATTTATAATTTCCGTTCTCATCCTTCCATGGAGAGAGGAACGAACGGCATCCCATACAGGAGAATACATTGCCTTCGTAGTTTTCACGCATCTTTTTCGCAGAGATGTAATCTGGATAGAGGCGCTTGGCTGAACATTTGACCGCCAGTTTCGTAATATAGTCATATTTTCCGCCCTTTAAGCAGTTGTGCTCATCCAATACATAAATAAGCTTCGGGAATGCAGGTGTCACATACACACCCTTCTCGTTTTTGATGCCCTCGAGACGTTGACGGAGAATCTCCTCCACGATGATTGCATTTTCCTCGATATACTCGTCGTTTGGATCGAGATTCAGGAACAATGTCACGAATGGAGACTGTCCATTGGTTGTCATCAATGTATTGATCTGGTACTGGATTGTCTGGACACCGGAACGAAGCTCGTCCTGCAGGCGGTCCTGTGCCATCTGCTCCAGGATTGCATCGTCAATCTTATCTCCGAATTCCTCAACCAGTTTGTTCTTATATTTGTTGTAGCTCTTGCGCAGATATTTGCCGAGATGACGGATATCTACAGACTGTCCGCCGTACTGGCTGCTGGCAACCGAGGAAATAATCTGTGTCATAACCGTACAGGCTACCTGAAAGCTCTTTGGGCTCTCAATCAATTTTCCGTTCATTACAGTCCCATTATCAAGCATATCGCCGATATTGATCAGACAGCAGTTGAAGATTGGCTGTAAGAAATAATCCGCATCGTGGAAATGCAGTACGCCCTCATCATGTGCCTTAGAAATTTTCTCTGGCAGCAGAACACGACGTGTCAGATCCTTGGATACCTCACCGGCGATCAGGTCACGCTGGGTAGAGGCAACCGTTGCGTTCTTGTTTGAATTTTCTTCCATAACATCTTTGTTACGGTTTTTAATCAGACTTAAAATAGAATCGTCCGTTGTATTTGCCTTACGGACAAGCTCACGGGTATAACGATAAATAATGTAAGTCTTGGCAAGTACAAACTTGCCGTCCGCCATCAGCTTCTGCTCGATGATATCCTGGATATCCTCCACCAGCATACGTGGGCGGTTCTTGCTTTCAATCCCCTGAACAATCTCCTCAATTTTTTCATCGGTTACTTTTTCACCTGGTTCAACCTCAGCATTTGCTTTTTTGATGGCGGTGATGATCTTGCTGCGGTCATAGGTCACTGTATGACCATCTCGTTTGATAACTTTCATAAACCCTCTCCTAAAACTATCTGTCAGTGTATTTCTTTGGTATCCAAATAAAAAACGTGAATACGGTTTCACATTATATCATCTGACTTGTGGTTTGTAAACATGAAAACACTAAATCTAGTATGAAAAAAATGCACAAAAACTAGATGTTGCGATTTTTTGGACTCCTAAAATGTCGAAAAACCGCGTATTCAAGCCATTTTTGTGCCTTATACATGCCGGAAAAAATGTGTATGCCCTGTGATTTCTTTGTGAAATATGAAAATTGCCTTTTCATTTTCCTTAAAATATGGTATAAATGCTAGGGATTTAAGTTTTTAAGTCTTATATTTTTAGGTAGAATCAGAAGGGATATGTATTATGAAGAAGTTTAAAACACTTGGGTATGTACTGAGTCTTGCGCTTGGGATGACAATGCTTACCGGATGTGGAAAGAAGGTAGATGGCGTTGACCAGCAGAGTATGATTGACAAATATGCAGCGTATTGTGACCTGCCAGACTATAAGGGACTGGAATATGAAGAGACAAAATCGACCGTGACAGATGCGGATGTAAAAACAAAGATTGATTCCCTGTTGCAACAGTATGCAACGAAGACACAGGTAAAGGAAGGAACCGTCAAGGAAGGCGATAATGTCAATATTGATTTCGTTGGCAGTATCGATGGCGAGGAATTCGAAGGTGGTAATTCAAATGGCTCTGGTTATGACCTGACACTTGGAAGTGGATCCATGATTCCGGGCTTTGAGGATGGTATCATAGGACATAAGGTTGGTGAGACGTTCAACATCAAGGCAACGTTCCCGGAGAATTATGGTAAGGATGAGCTGAACGGAAAGGAAGCAGATTTTAAGATTACGATCAACTACATTACAGAGACACAGCTTCCGGAGTACAACGATGCATTTGTTGCTTCTTATACAGATGCAACAACAATTCTGGAATATGAGGATTCCGTCAGAAAAGATCTGGTTGAGCAGTATGACAAGTCGGATAAGAGTGCCAATGAGAGCGCAGTTATGCAGGTGCTTGTAGAGAAGACTACTTATAACGAGTATCCAGAGCAGGAAATGCAGGATCTGATCGATAAGAGTATTTCTCAGCAGGAGCAGGCAGCTTCCCAGTATGGCTATTCACTTGGCGATTATGTAACAGCCAGATATGGTTTCCAGAGTGAGTCTGATTTCCGTGAGTATGTACAGGGACTGGCTGAGGATTACATGAAGGAAAAGATTGCGGTATGTGCAGTTGCAAAGGATGCCGGAATCACCGTTGATAAGGCAGAGGTTGATGACTACAAGAAGACAATCATGGATTATTATGGTTACGATGATGAGTCCAGCCTTGAAGAGAATTATACTTCTGAGGATCTTGTTTATTATGCACTGGCTCAGAAGGTCGTTGATTACCTGTTAGAGAATGGCAAGGGTGTACAGGCAACCGCCAGTGATGCAACCGTTGAGACACCGGCTGCAACTGGCAGTGATGCCTCTGCAACGGACGCAGAATAATTAAAAATGAAAAAGCGTTTCGATTTTATCAATTTTCCTGTTGACATTTGCGGATAGAAATGATATGATACGAAACGCAGTACGCGGAAGTGGCGGAATTGGCAGACGCGCAGGCTTCAGGTGCCTGTGGTAGCAATACCGTGTGGGTTCAAGTCCCATCTTCCGCATCAAAAGGGATAGGCAATCGCCTATCCCTTTTTTGATGCGGAAGATGGCTGCAGAGAAAACAGCTTGCCCATATAGGATAAGTTTGGTAAAATAGTAAGTACTATGGGAAAAACGATATCTTCAAAATTTCACAGGATGCGTGCGGAAGATCTGAAGCGGCAGGTGGAACTCAGCAAACGGAAAGCAGAATTTAAAATTCCACCGTTTGTTGTGAAGCAGTTTGACATCGATGAGCTGCATGAAGAGGGACGGCTGTGTTACCGGCTCGTGCCGAAGCGGGGCTTTAATGGTACTTACATTATGTATCTGTATTCCAGTAAGCTTTGTTTCCGGATGAATCCTGCAGAATGGATGTTCCTTGCGAAGACAGCACTTGCGTGTCATGCGGGAATTTTCCTGCCGATGTATCCGCTTGCACCGGCGCATTGTTGCCGGGAAGTTTTTCAGATGCTGGAACCGGCGTATGCGAACTGTACGAAAGGACAGGACGTGGAACGCGTGGTGCTTATGGGCTGTGGCGCTGGCGGTGGTCTTGCATTGTCGCTTGCGATGGCGGCATGGCGGGAAGGCTTGCGCAAACCGGATCAGTTGTATCTGCTGTCGCCGATGATGGATACCGAGTTTTTTGATAAGAGCTTAGAGCAGGAACTGATCGAGAATTCCAAGCATGCAAAGTGGACATTTTATAATGAGCATGTCAAAGAGTTCCTGAACTCCTATTGGGTGCGTGATTATGCGGTAAAGACGGAGTATACCAGTCCATACTATGGAGACATGACCGATATCTGTGACGATGTTGTGCTGTTTTCCGGGGTGCAGGATTTGTATCACTGCTATGCGCGGGAGTTTTATAAGAAAGCGAAGAAGGCTGGCGTGAATATCCGGTTCTTTGAATTTGAAGATGAAGCGGAAGATTTCATGATCTACGATAAGACAAAGGAGTACAAGAAAGCACAGGGCTTTTTGATCGACTGTATCAACGGAACATTTGATACGTCGCTGCGTGCGATCTATCCTTTGAAAATGATGTCAGACTGGTCTAAGAAATATCCAGAATATTTCAAGGATGACTGGGCGTCTAAGTTTATATATGACCATAAATTTGATTTTACCAGACTGAATCCACATATCAGTGAATACCAGAATATCCGCATGGCAGCGGATGCGAGTGCCTGCGATACGCTGGTGCGCCGGTTTACGGAGGAATTCCCTTGTGGAACGGTTGTACATATGGCATGCCGGCTGGACAATATGTTTGGCAGAGTAGATAATGGAAGAATTCAGTGGTATAGCGTAGATTCTCATAATATCATGTCAGTCCGGCGGGCGATGTATGGCGTGCGCGAGCGGGAGAAGACGATTGGACGGCGCCTGATGGATTTTTCGTGGTTAGACGAGATCCGGTGTAAACAGAATCAGGGTGTCATGTTCGTGTGTGACGATGGATTTTCATACTTGAATAAGAATGAGGTGCGCGACCTGATTGCGAAGATACGGGCGTTGTTCCCAGGTTCCCATCTGGTATTCACTGCATCATCCACATTGGCGAATGCGACGGCGAACACATGGAAACATAGTCAGACCGTACAAAAACGGAAAAAACGGAAGTTTTCAGTAAACAATGCTGCGCAGATGTTTGGTGCATGGCGGCCAGATTACCGCATTATCGACGAACAGCCGATTTTTCGATATCTGGAGATACCAAAGAAGCTGGGCTGGGTTACAAAATTAATGTGCCGTTACAATCTGATTGGTTATAACCACAGAATCATACATGTCAAGCTTGGCAGTGAAGAATATAAGATCAATTACAAATATTAAGGCTGTCCGTGCAGAAACCGGACAGCCTTTTTCTTTTTGAAACGGAACATATAGTAATGGATGAATTGGGAAAGGAGAAGGAATGTTAGAGGCAGAAAATCTGGTAAAACAGTTTGAAAAGAATGAGAAGAAGCATAAGAAGGTATTATTTTCAGCGGTCGATCATGTAAGTCTGCACATAAAGGAGGGCGAGATCGTCGGGGTATTAGGTCCAAATGGCGCAGGAAAGACGACGCTGCTGCGGATGCTTGGCTGTCTGATGCAGCCGACGGAGGGTGTAGTCCGATATACCGATGGCGACCGGATTATCACTGATCAGACAGAGATCAAACGGCAGATTGGCTATCTGTCGGGCAATACGAAGCTGTATGGCAGACTTTCCACGCGGGAGCTGCTGACGATTGCCGGGAACATCTACGGATTGCCGGAGAATGTGATTCATGCGCGGATTGAAGAGATTGCACAGATTTTGTCGCTGGAGGATTTTATCGACAACCGGATCGAGAAGTTGTCTACCGGACAGACACAGCGGGCTTCTATTTCCCGGTGCCTGATCCACAGTCCGAAACTCTATATTTTTGATGAGCCAACTCTGGGACTCGATATTGTGAGCAGCAGTGCGATTGTTGATTTCATGCGGGCGGAGAAGGAGCGCGGAAAGGCAGTGCTTTATTCCACACATTACATGGAGGAAGCGGAACTTCTGTGTGACCGGATTTTGATGCTGGCGCATGGACGTGTAATTGCAGAGGGGACTCTGCCGGAGATCTATGCACAGACAGAAACAACGAATCTACGGGATGCATTTAAAAAGCTGATACCTGCAGGAAAGGAGGAAATGTCATGAATTTCAAGGTGATCAAACAACTGTATAAGAAAGAAATATTAGACGTCCTCCGGGATAAAAAGACGATCATTATGATGGTGATCGTGCCACTTTTGATCTATCCGCTGATGTTTGTTGGCGGTATGGTCATGATGTCAAAAGTGACAACACAGATGGATACACAGACATATGAAATTGCGGTTGATTTTATGGATACGAATCCGGAGCTCGTCGAGATGTTTCTGCATCCGGATGATGACACGCTGCATTTCAAGCTGTGCGATCTGAATGTTATGGATGCAGATATTTCGATGATCCTGCGGGGAGAAAAGATCAATGCGATCGTGTATGAAAATGAAGATGGAACTGGATATAATATCGCGTATCTGTCCTCGGTTACGAATTCCAGCTATGCGGAACAGAAGGTGCGTCAGGTACTCTCAGCGTATTCGGCTTCCCTGACGAATCAGAGTCTGGAGGCGGCAGGATTAGACCCGGATACGGTGTTACATCCATTTGAGGTAGAGGACGACGACCGCGCGAGTACTGAGGAGACGACCGGAAGTCTGCTCGGTGTGATCGTGCCATTTATGCTTGTTGTGAGTCTTCTGATGGGAACGATGTACCCGGCGATCGACACGACAGCCGGAGAGCGGGAGCGCGGAACGCTTGAGACGATATTGACGCTGCCGGTCACGAATCAGGAACTGATCTTCAGTAAGTTCCTGACCGTTGGAACGATTGGCGTGGCATCTGCTTTGTTAAATGTCCTTTCAATGGGTGGAATTGGTGTATATCTGTACAAACTGGCGGCACAGACGACCAGTATGGTTTCGAAAATACAGGTGTCAAAATTCGTTCCGGCAATCTTAGTCTGCTGCCTGTGTATTCTTGCTTTTGCAGTTTTGATCAGTGCGCTTTCCATGTGTTTCTGCGTATTTGCAAAGACCTACAAGGAGGCAAATAATTATATTACGCCGCTTATGCTGCTTGTGATGTTTGCATCATTTATTGGGTTTATGCCAAATGTCACACTTACCCGGAATATGGCACTTGTTCCGGTTGCCAATATCTGTCTGCTGATCCGGGATCTGCTGGCGTTTAAGTTCAGTTTTTCATCGATTACGATTGTGCTGTTCAGCAATGTAGCATACGGAATTATTGCAGTGCTTGTGCTTGGAAAGCTCTACAACAGTGAAGCGATTTTGTTTGGCGATGGAACTGGAAATGTGCAGATCTTTGAACGCCGAAGCAATATGATCAAGGGTGGTGTCCCATCGGTTGGAGATGCCTGTCTGGTACTGCCGGTCGTGCTTGTGCTGATGATTTATGCCGGCGGTTTTGCCAGTGCGAAGAGTATGCTTGTTGGATTGCTTGTCACACAGGGCATTGTCGGTGGGGTTCCGCTTCTGACGGCGTGGTATACAAAGAAGGATATGCGAAAGACATTTCGCATCCGGCTTTGTCGTCCGGGATTTCTGTTTGGCGGACTTGTGCTGATGATGGGAACAATTCTGGTAGGTATGCTCCTGACAAGTATCACAAGCATGTTGTTTCCGGAGAGCGCGGAGAGTATGACAGGATCTATGGAAGCGATCTATTCATATGGATATGGAGTCTGTCTGCTGCTAATTGCTCTGCTTCCGGCGGTGTGCGAGGAGCTTTTGTTCCGGGGATTTCTGCTATCTTCGCTGGAGCATACGATGAAGAAACGGGCGGCAATCCTGACGGCTGCGATCGTGTTCGGACTGTATCATATGAATCTGGTGCAGACACCGACGACAGCACTGATTGGTATGGCACTCTGCTATGTGGCAGTACAGTCGGAGAGTTTGCTTCCAGGCATGCTCATGCATTTTTTCAACAATGCATTGTCCGTGACAACTGGATTTTATCCGAAACAGATTGCGCGTATCCTGCCGATTTTTTCAGAGAATGGTGTGCCGGCTCTGGTGTTGATTGTCGGCGGAGTCGGGTTGTGTGTGCTCGGCGTATATATAATAAAACGCTCGAAAAATAAGGCGTTTCCGGTTGAGTCAGATGCCCGTTTGTGATATGATAGGAAGTAGGTTAAGAAAGGTTCACCAATGAGTATGGAACAGCAGAAAAAAAGAGATTATGAGATATACTGGCCACATGTGATACTGGTTGGCGCCATTGCACTCGTGCTTGTCCTGATCGGTGTAGTCATAGGTGTCAATATCGGAAAAAGCAAGAAATATAAGCCGGTTCCTGTGACGGGACAAGGGTATACATGGACATTGCAGCCGGGCGCAGAAGCGCAGATGATCTACACGAACTTTTGGCAGTTTGCGAAAGCCAGTTATGTGTTGGTTGGCGATATTCCGAATTGTGAATTTTATAAGATTGTAAAGGAAGTGCCGCGCAACGATTTCCAGACAGATAATTTCTACATGGAGGACGGTGACAACACGATCATGGCATACCATGCCGGAGATGGCAGCCGGCTGTCTGAACTTGCTGTGGATGTGTCTTCCTATCAGGCAGAACTGGATTGGGATGCGTTGAAGCAGGCAGGCGTTACAATCGCATTTATCCGGGTTGGATACCGGGGCTATGGCTCGGAAGGCAAACTGGTGGCAGATGAGATGTTTCAGACGCATATAGAGGGCGCCAAAGCAGCCGGAATCAAGGTAGGAATTTATTTTTACAGCCAGGCGATCAGCTACGAGGAAGGTGTGGAGGAAGCACAGTTTGCGCTGAATCTGGCATCTGCATATACGCTCGATATGCCGGTTGTGATTGATACAGAGGAGGTCTATGCGGACGGAGCGAGAACCGCTGACCTCTCTAATGATGCACGGACGGATGGCGTTGTCGGATTCTGCGAGACCGTGAAGAGCGCAGGCTACACACCGATGATTTATTCGAACCGGAACTGGTTTGTACAGAAGCTGGATATGACAAGACTGGGAGATTATAAGCTGTGGCTGGCACATTATGCGAATCAGCCGGATTTCCCATATCTGTATTCTGGCTGGCAGTATACAGGAACTGGCACGATCGCAGGAATCGGACAGGAACTGGATTTGAATGTATGGATGGAAGGTAGTGTTTATTAGGAACGGGGAGTGCCTATGTTGAATTGGGATCTGGCATATGATTATGCGGCGATTTATCTGTTGCTTATTATAATCATATGGTATTTTCATGAAAAAAGAATACCGCTTGCGAGTCACCGGACATTTTTAGTGGCACTTGCCGCAGTCTTTGTCTCAACGGGACTGGAGATCGTCAGCACGAAGCTGGCACAAATGTCCGGCACGGAAGGAAATGCTGGATTCTGGGTGACAAGCACCTTGCAGCATCTGGCGCTGAATGCGATTCCACTGCTGTTTGCATACTACGTGCTGCAGATCGTACATATCAATGCAAAGCAGATGCTGCATGCCAAATGGATGCTGGCATTGTGTGGCGTGGTTGATGTGGCTGCACTGGTGACGAATCCATATACCCATTGGGTATACGAGGCGGAAGGCTGGCAGTATACCTATGACTATGGAGTGCTGGTGCTGATCACGGTTGCGATAGCTGCAATTGTGGCAAGCTCGGTCGTGGCATTGCACCGGGTGAATCATACATTGTTTGCCAAGGCAATGGTTGTACTGTTTCATATGCTGCTTGTTGTGTTAGCGGTCTTTTTGCAGTTAAAAACACATGTATTGCTGTTGAATTTTGTGACAGCAACGGTCTGTCTGACGATTTATTATTATCTGCAGAATCCAAATGCGGTCATTGATACGGTGACAAAGCAGTTTAACCGGCGTTTTTTTGGCGAATATCTGCACACCTTTTTTATTAACGAAAAACCATTTGGAATCGTAGTCGTTGCGATGGATGATTTCAAGTTTATCAATAAGACCTATGGCGTAGAAAATGGAGATAATCTGCTTCGGCAGATCGGCGGTTTCATGGAGACGCTTCCATTTGCCAAGACGGTGTTCCGTCTGGGCGCAGACCAGTTCTGTATCGTGTTATACAAGGATCTGGATCAGATTGACGCGGTGGCACAGACGGTACATGAGCGGTTCCGCCATCCGTGGTACAGTGAGAATCAGGCAGGCATTATGATGTCTGCATCCATCTGTTGTGTGAATTGTCCGACAGATGCGTCTGCATATGGACAGCTGGTCGAGGTTATGGATTACTCTATGTCAATGGCGAAGCGGTTGCAGAAGGGTAGAATCACGTATGCAAAGGATTACGATTTAGGCAAGATCAAACAGGACAAAGCGTTTGAAAAGGCGGTCAAGCAGGCACTCGACCGGGATGAGCTGATGGTATATTATCAGCCGATCTTCTCGGTGGAGAAGGGCGTTTATAACTCCGCTGAAGCACTGGTACGCTTGCATGATGAAGAACTTGGCTGGATATCACCGGAGGATTTCATCCCGATCGCGGAGCGGAACGGTATGATTATTGAGATGGGAGAAGTGATTCTGGATAAGGTGTGCCGGTTTATTCATGATTTCAAGCTGGCGCAGACGACGGTAGAGTACATCGAGGTCAATATCAGTCCGGTGCAGCTGATGCAGCAGCATTTTTCAGACCGGGTAAAACAGATCATGGAAAAATACGATGTGCGTCCGAATCAGATTAACATTGAGATTACGGAGACTGCGACCATCAGTATGGCGGATACGGTCAATGCAAATATCATGGATCTCGTACAGTATGGAATTAAATTCTCTCTGGATGATTACGGCTCTGGCTATGCGAATATTGATTATATCAACCATATGCCATTTTCAATCATCAAACTGGATAAGTATATTATCTGGGATGCATTTAAGAGCACGAAAGCTGGAATTACGTTGAAGCATACGATCGGTATGCTGAATGAATTAGAGTTACATATCGTGGCAGAGGGCGTGGAGACCGCGGAGATGCGCGATCACCTTGCCGACATTGGCTGCCATTTTATGCAGGGGTGGTATTACAGTAAGGCTGTATCCGATCAGGATTTCATCCGTTTGATCGAGATGCAGTAGCTTACATGTTCCACAGACCGTAAGCTGGGATATTCAAGGTGTCTCCATCGAGAGACACCTGATTGAAGCTTACTTTCACTGCAATGTTTGTATTTGAATTTTTACTTCGGAATGTCTTAATATTCTGTGCCTTTGAATTCGGGACGAAACGGATATCGACCGGAACCGGGGCATCTTCTCCTTCATAGACAAACGGAACGCGCGCGGTTGCGCCGGATACCCAATAGTACAGATAAGGAATCTTGGAGCTTAACTCCTGGAAGATAAACTGCTCTGCAATCGCACCACATTTTTCTGCCAGGATATCGTTCACATCAATCTCCTCGTTCATAGGAAGTCCATAAGCGGCACGGAGCAGACCGTGATCGATGAAGAACAGCTCAAAGGATTTGTAATCAACATGCTCTTCCAAAGGAAGATTTCCAGATGTCAGACGTGGCAGTTTCCGGGCGATTCCGAGGTTGCATAAAGCCTGTGCTGCTTCAGCGTATTCCCGGCTGCGTGCATTGGAATCGACGGATTTGTACATGAATTTCTTATTCTCACGGGCAAGCTGCTCTGGGATACTCCGGAAGATGCGCTTGCATCGCTGGTAGAGTGCGACCGGGTAAGTCTGTTTCATAAGCTGGACATAGTCTTCCAACAGTGCCTCCTGCATCGGACGGATGATGGACAGATCCCGGTTCTTCAGATACGCATGGACTACGCCCGGCATACCGCCAACTAACAGGTATTCCCGGAGCATAGAGGTGATTGCGCCGATTTCAAGATTGGTAAGCGGCGTGTCCTTATGCTTTGAAATTGCATCTATGAAAGGATGTGCCTTGCTTGCAATCATATATTCTTCAAAGGTCATCGGACGCATGCGGAAGATCTCAAAAACGTCCGGGTGACTGTATTCAAACTCTGTAAATTCCATCGAGGATGCGATCAGACAGATGGTGTAATCTGGATGATTCTTGCGGAAAGCATAGAAAAATTCCGCGCAGTCCGGCACTGCCTGTACCTCGTCAAAGATAAAAATACAATCTGATGCGTCTCCAAACGGAAAACGTTGAGACAGCAGCAGATCCAGATTGGAATCGCCGGCGATGGCATCCTGACAGGCAGAATCTTCTGCCAGATTGATATAGCATTGCTGCTTGAAAAAGGCTGTGGCAAAATCGCGAACCGCCCATGTTTTACCGACACCCTTTGCGCCCTTTACATATAAGATTTTGCGCTTTGTCTGGTCGTACCAGTTAGCAAAGTCGTTGATGATATTCCGATACATCTGTGCATACACCCCTTTGCGTATTATATGAAAATATTTTAGTCAATAATATAGGGAGTGTCAACAAGAATTAGGTTGTTTCTACCAATTAAAAATGCTATAATAAATCGTAATTATTGTATGAGTAGAAGGAGACAGATGCGTGAAAAATAAGTGGAATAAAAATATTCTTCAACTTGGGGTTATGCTTGCACTTGCTGGCTGTGCATGTATTTTGTTTGCAGAAGTCATAAAGCAGTGGAAGTCTATTTTCGGATTTCTCGGGAATGTTGTCTCTGCGATGACACCGATCATTATCGGACTTGTGATCGCATTTATGTTGAATCCAATCATGATCTATATCCGGCGTGGGCTTTCCTTTTTGATCTGTAAGATTAAGAAAGAAGCGGAATACGATAGGGTTTATAAGAAGGTGAAGGTTCCGGCTTTGATTCTGACGGTGCTTTTGTTCCTTGGATTGCTGGTTGGATTGTTGTGGCTGGTAATCCCACGTGTGTATGAGAGTCTGACAGATCTTGTGAACAGCACAGAGGATTATATCAATTCAGCTGAGGCGTGGATCAAAAAAGTATTTGCACAGAATCAGATGATTGAGGATAAGTTGTCACAGGTGCTTGATTATGCAGAAAATAATGTGTTTACGATTCTGAAGGATAAGATCATGCCGAACCTCGACACAATCGTGAAAACGCTTTCTTCCGGCGTGGTTGTCGGAATCAAGGCAGTCATGAATTTCCTGATCGGTCTGATCGTTATGATCTATCTGCTGATGAGCAAGGATGTGCTGCTGGCGCAGTGCAAGAAAGTGATCTATTGTCTGTTCTCCAAGAAGACAGGTAACAAGATCATGGAAGGATGCTCGTATGCAAATGTCGTGTTCGGCGGATTTATCAATGGTAAGATCTTAGATTCCTGTATCATTGGAATCATATGCTTTATATTTACTTCAGCCGTACACATGCGGTATGCGGTGCTGATCAGTGTGGTTGTCGGTGTGACAAATATCATTCCATTCTTCGGACCGTTTATCGGAGCGGTACCGGGTGCGTTGTTAGCACTGATGGATGATCCAATCATGTTCGTGGTATTTATCATCTGGATCATTGTATTGCAGCAGTTTGATGGCAATATCTTAGGACCATTGATCTTAGGCGATGCAACCGGAATCTCCGGTATCTGGGTATTGCTTGCAATCTTAGTGGGTGGTGATCTGTTCGGCGTGGCAGGTATGATCTTAGGTGTTCCGGTATTTGCGTGTCTGTATGCATTTTTCGCAGTACAGCTCCGGGACAAGCTGCGTGCGAAAGATTTATCTTCAGCCACAGGCGATTATATCC
>OJMJ01000859.1_pt1 | contig 14044 bp, 8 predicted proteins | sample 1597181 | NCBI WGS metagenome assembly OJMJ01 (sample SAMEA2452126, study PRJEB22498) | human gut metagenome | biome: human feces; feature: human gut; material: feces | place: Australia | collected 2012
CTGGGCTAGGAGCTTCTGCCCTTTCAGGGCGTATTGGGTAATTTCAACCGTACAGTTCGAAGAATTTTGGGTGACACAATGACGAAGAAAGAAACAAGCGGTGCGACATCATGTCACACCGCTTGTTATGTGTTTATAAATACCGATTAAACGGTAATGAGGATGGGCTACTTCTCTGCAAGAACAGGGCGAACCAAGTATTTTGTGTTTTTGTTATCCCTTTGGCTTGGACCAAAACCTACAATCTTAACTTCATTATCCCTTTCATACGCTGAAATCGCAAATCTAATACCATAGCCTGTTATTTCTGAAGTTGTCCAGAAATCGAAATTATGACTGTATACTGTTTTCTGATTGTATAAGGTCAATGTATTCTTAGTGTATCCAGGCTGCACACCAGTAAGTACAACGGTCAGATATTCTCCTTCTTTTTTTAACTCAAAAGACGGAGAGCCTGCAACTGGCAGCGGAAAATGGTCTTTATCTAATTTACGATAAAGTTTTCCTTCTCCGTATACTTCATCAATTGTCGGTGTGCACCAGTTCTTACCCCACGCAAAAGCATCACCAGTCTTTACAGCATCATACCATGTCATTGGTTCTTCCACATTCTTTGTAGCGAACTTCGGACCACCTGCCCACAGCTGTACCCAGTCAATTGTCTCGCCTAAGCTATTGTCAGCAGAGCCTTTTGTCATACCTGTAGTCAGAGTATAGTACTTGCCAGCTTCAAGACCGTCAGCCTTAGTTGCAGTTATGATTTTATTGTCGCTATACAAAGATTTAACGCCGTTATACACAGAAAGCTTCACGCCTGCCGGCACTACTACGTAGTACACTCCTGCGCCTTGCTTAGAGAGCAACGACACCTTTGTGTCACTTTCCTGCACGCTGAAGTCTGCCGAGTTCTTAGCCGCAGTAAGACCTGATACGTACTTGCCGTTAGCGGTCCTAACGTTGATGTCAAGGCTCTCGTCCTTATTCACGCCCACGATACACAGCACAGCTGCCTTCGCCTTCATCGTTACGGTCAAACCATCAGAGCCGGTTGTAGGCGTCGCGGTCGCACCAGCCAATGCGTACTTATTGGCAACATCGGCTAAGGTGCCCTCCTGATTAGCCAAGTCGATCTTCTCGCCAGGGAAGAAAGCACACCAAGTGGCAGGAGTAGTAGTCTGCAGGGCATCGGCGCTTGAGAATTCGGTACCGTTATTAGTAAAGGTGTAGTAGTCCTCCACCTTATCATTACCTACCTTCACCACGTCACCTGTAGCAAAGTCAAACTTCCATGTGCCCTCGTTATCGGTGATTGTGGCACGTGTGTTGGTGTCCTCAACATTAGCCTTGAGCACCATTCCACGCTTTACATCCGGCTCTGTGGTGTCTTCGCTGCTGCACGCAGCAAGCACCATTGTAGCCAGCATAAATACTGAATACAATATCTTCTTCATGTTGATTGATTGTTTTTCTGTGTTGATACAAATAAAAGTCTTACTCCCAAGCATCATCGTTGTCACCACTTGTCAGCTCATTGTTCTCTAAGCTGAAGCCATTCTGTTTGCTCGGTACATTATTGCCACTGCCTGCAAGTATGGCTGTAGTCTCTACCTCGTAGATAGTGATACGAGGCTGCTCATAGCTACTTTTCTTCGTAATCTCGTTTTTGTAATCTGTAATTTTATTATGTAATTTATACTAAAAAAATAAGAAGTTATCCTAAATATGCCGTAATGTCCTACGGCTCTGTAATTATGTAAGATACTGCAAAATTAACTATAAAAATGAAATAAATACAAATTATTTATCAAAATAATATACTTTAAATATTTATTAATATAATTTTAGTATTTACACCTCTATATACACATTTTTTCAAGTGAAATATCTCAACCGCATACTTATAAAGTATACAAGGAATTGGAGAGCATGTTGAAAGTCTCAGAGATTCAGATGAGCGTAGACAAGGTACTTGCATTGGCTAAGACAAACTCTTTTACGAAGAATTTTGGGTGACACGATGACGAAGTCAGAAAAAAAAAGAGTCTGAAAACAATTGCGTTTTCAGACTCTTTTTTATGTTGTTAATATAATAATCTTAGAAGAAGAGGTAGCGGTTGTCAACAACCTTAGCCTTGATGTAAAGCTCGTTCATGAAGTTGCCAGCCATCTGCATTTCTTTCTGGCGAAGCTTCTGCATCTCGGTAGCTGCATCAAACTTGCCAGGACGCTGTGTCTTGTTTGTAACCTCAAACACATAAACACCTGCGTTACCCTTAACTGGAAGCTTGCAGAACTTACCCTTAGCAGTAGCTGCAACAGCACCACTCAATGCAGGCTCGCTTGCGCCAGTAGCAGGAACAAATACAGGAGCAGCGAATGTTACCTGATTAACAGTTGAAACATTAGCACCCTTAGCCTTGGCAGCTGCAACCGACTTAACGCCATTGAGCTTAGCCATAAGCATCTCTGCCTTCTTATCCTTCAATACCTCGCCCTTAACATACTCCTTAACCTGAGCATCATCAAGTGAACGATAGCCTACATTATTAATATTATCGAGAACTACAACCAAGAGATGGTCGTTGTCGCCACACTCGTAGAGAGGAGAAACATCACCCTTCTTAGCATCAAACAACCAACGCATAGCGTCGCGTGTGCTACGAATACCAGCAAGATTGTGCTCGGCTGTAGTAACATCCTTACGCTCCTGTACGTTGAAACCTGCCTTGGCAGCGTTCTTAACGATAGCGTCGGCAGTAAGGTTAGCGCTTACAAACGAGCTAAACTTGTTGTAAGCAGCCGAGTAAGTGTCCTTGCTGAAGGTTACATTCTTCTTTACAACGGCTGCAACATACTTGTTGATCATGCCCTTGCGGTCTAAAACCTGAACGATGAGGTTGCCCTGCGAGAGAGCCACGTTCTTAAGCTCGTTAACCGACATTGTGTTGAGTGACATGATATAATCCTTAGTATTATGGTCGAGCGACGGGGCGCTCTGATACTGACGTGTTGTAAGCCATGTCTTCTCGCCAGTCTGACCATACTTCTTGGCAATTACCTCGAAATCGGCACCAGCCTTAAGTGCATTGTAGATAGAATCGGCACGCTTAGCGCTCTCCTCTGCTGTAGCACCAGCAACCTGAATCTGACGATACTGTACCGAATCAGGGAGCAACTGCTTAGACACAAGCTTGATAACGTTAAGAGTATTGTCAGAGTTGTTCTCAAATACCTTGCTTGTAGAGCCAACTGCCATTGAGTCGAGGCGCTGTGCAATATCGTAAGGATAAGCATCCTTTGAAACAGGAACACCAAGATAGTTAACCAATGAGGTGCTCTTGCGTACAACGTCCGAGGCATCTGTAGCCGAAGCAAGAGCCTGGCTATAGCCAGCAAACTCCTTCTGCAAAGCTGCACGGTCGGCAGCCGAAGCCTTAACCTGAACATCAACATACTTGATGTCGCGGCTCTCTACATACTGCTTGAAGCGACCCTTAACCTCGTCATACTTAGCCTTAAGGTCGGCGTCAGAAATCTGAACCTTGTTGTCGTCGATGCTTGAGTAAGAAAGAGCGGCAAGCTGTATCTGGCTCTCCTGATTCTGATCGTTGAAAGCCATCTGAGCCTCTACCTTGTTGCTCAAGAAGCAATGAGCGAACAAGCCCTGATACTTCTGTGCGAGAAGCTGCTGACGAAGAGTCTTCTCGATGAATGTCCAATACTTGTAGATAGTGTCATACTGCTTTGCGAGCTGCGGATTAGCCTGTCCCTGAGCCTTATACTCGGCAAGGAACTTCTTAAGAGCATTAACGTCAAAGCGACCAGTCTGCTGGTTGACGAACGGAGTCTGCATAAGCATAGGGTTGGTACCCTCTGTCAGAACATTCTGCAACTCGGCATCTGTAACGGTAAGGCCGAGCTTCTTGGTCTCGTTCTCGATAAGCTTGGTCTGAACATATGTGTTCCAAACCATGTCCTTAACCTGATTGAGCTGGTCTTCATTAAGGTTGTCCTGACCCTGCTGCATCTTAATTACCTCGGTGTACTCGTCAACGAGCTTCTGGAACTCTGTAACGTTGATTTTCTCACCTAAAACTTCTCCGACCTGCTGTCGCGCATCATTGCTTGACGACTCGCATGAACGGAACGCCTCTTCGGCGATGAACGCAAAAAGACCCAAGCTGATGATGCATATCAGCAAGACGCCTTTGCTTCTGATTTTTCCTAATGCTGCCATTATTTTTTAATTGTTTTTATTTGTTATTTTTATTATCAATAGCTATAGATTGTGCCATGTTACACAAAATGCGTACAAAAATACTAATTTATTACTAAACTTAGGCACATTTAACCAAAAATCTGCCTTTACGGATTAACTTTTAGTCTTACCAACTCTATTTTTGTCATTGTGCTCTTCATTATACGGAACTCGAAATGACCTATTGTGATAACTTCGTTAAGTTTCGGGAAGTTCTGATATTCATGCAAGATGTATCCTCCTACAGTCATGTATTCGTCGCTCTCGGGCAGTCCGATAGCAAAGAGATCATTCACCTTGTCTATCTCAAGACGGGCTGAAAGCAAGTACTCGTGATCGCCCACTTGCTTGGCAATATATTTGTCGCTATCGTGCTCGTCCTCAATATCTCCAAATATCTCCTCTACTATATCCTCGAGCGAAACAATACCACTTGTACCGCCAAACTCGTCGACCACAACACCCAGGCTCTTCTTCTGCTGAAGGAAGATGTGCATAAGTTTCTGTGCTGCCATTGTCTCCGGCACAAACGGCATCTTGCATACATGCTCGCGCCACTTGTCCTTATTGCGGAACATCTCCGAACTGTGTATATAGCCAACAATATGGTCGATATCGTCCTCGTAGACTATAATCTTTGAGTTGCCACTCTCTATAAACTTCTGCATCAACTCCTGTATGTTACATTCGTTTAGGTCGACTGCATTAATCTCTGTACGAGGCACCATACAGTCGCGCACTTTACAATCGGAGAAATCGAGCGCATTCTGGAATATCTTTACCTCGTCGTTGATGTCGTCTTCGCTCTGCGCATTGTCTATGCTCGACTGCACAAGATAGTCGAGATCTACCTTTGAGAATCCCTCATCATCATTCTCTGCTGTCATCTTTATGCCTACGACATAAAGCAGACACTTGGAGAGGAATGTTGAGAAACGGCTTATTGGCCACAATAATATATAGAAAATGTATGCAGGAACCGCAAATACAGAAAGTAGTCGGTTGGCATTGTTCTTGAACAGAATCTTAGGCAAGAACTCCCCTGTGAACAGTATCACAAGCGTAGACAACAATGTGTCGGCTGTAACCCTGGCACCTTCGTCCAAAGAACTGAAGAGTGTATTGTCGAACAACTGGGCAAACAATATACCGTACACTACAAGCACTATGTTGTTGCCAACAAGCATTGTACTGACAAAGCCATTAGGATGGCTGTAAAACACCGATATTATTTTGCCTGACAGTCCACTGTCCTCACGATCCATCTCGGCAAGCATACGGTTGCTTGACACGAATGCTATCTCCATGCCCGAAAAGAATCCCGACAGAACCATTGTTATGGCAATACAGATTAATAGAGGTATCTCTGTTTCCACTTTATATTTGATTGATTAATAACCAAACAAAGCACACGGCCGAATTCTTACGTTCTGCCCTGTGCTATTGTCTTAATATTTATTATTTATCGTTGAATCTTTCTTGTAGGACGAACCTGCGGACGTACAGCAGCCTTAACCGTATCTGGTGCGCTGGCTATAGTGTCGCCACTACCTGCGATATCGGCTTTTTCAAACGAGCCTTTACTATTGGATACCGTGTATTTTGTCATACGTTCATCGCTGCGGAAGTAAGTTCCCTCAAGCGTTCGATCGGGTGTTACAAGCTTGGAAGGTACAAAAGAATAGAGCTCATGGTTGGACTCGTCCCAAAACAACTGCTGACTTGTAAAACGTAAACCGTCCTTGGTAAGTATGCTTACACGGCTTCGCAACTCCCACAATCTCTTCTGGTCGTAATAGTAGGCAGTATCACATTGTATATACGACTGTACATGAAACTTCTCGTCGAACTGCTCAAAGAACAATCCTTTCTCGAATATCCAACGCGACGGATTGCGCACAGTATTGACCTCCCATCTTTCAGAAACGATGCGATATTTTATCACTCCCGAATCAGAAATCAAGGTATTTACTCCGTAACTAATCATCATAGAAGCAGAGTCGCGGTCGTGCACAGCCGGGGCAGTATGCTCTTTCTGCTCCTCGCACGAGGCCATAAGCACAATGCCTACAATCCATAACAATATGTACTTGCTGTATTTCAAAGCCATTATCTACTTGTTTTTTTACTCCATCTTCCACTTGGCAAACCAACGCTCGTTGAAGGTCAAGCCAATATTGATGCGGAACGAATTCTCGGTAACGAATGTCTTGCAATCCTGACGCACCCATTGAGCGGAGATGTTAAGAAGCGAGCGGTTGTTGTAACCATTAACGATAGGAATGCCAAAGCCTGCACTAACGCTATACTCCTTTGGTCCGTTCTGTCCGTTTATCTTAAGATAGTCGGTAGCGTACGACGCACCTATGCGGTAATGCACACGGCTAAAGAACTTACGGCTGTTCTCTTGTGGACAAATCTCGCCACCCAAGGTAAACTTGTGACGGTCCTTATATGCAAGACCATGCTCGGACATGCCCTGATATTGAGGACTATCTACCGACGACCACTTTTGTAAAGTATAGTCTAAGCCAACCTTCAGCGATCCAGAGTGATTCCACATAAGACCTACACCGTAAACAGTAGGTATTGCCAAATCGGATGTACCCTTATGTATGGTAGTATCGGCAACGCCTGTCTGCGAGTTGTTTGATATCTCCTCGCACTGAGGTGTAGAACCAAGCTTGTGACCCAAGCTGTATGTAAGACCAAGTGTAAGCTCGTCTTTCTTTGTAAGCTTGTGGGTGTACTGCACACCGAAGTCGAGCTTGTAGTTATTGACAGATGCTGTGTAATATCTTGAAAGCGTATTGACATAATTGTCGCTGTACGAGTTTACGATAGAGCGTGTGTAGTTGCCCCACAGATAAGAGCCATTGACACCAATAGCCAAACCATTTATAGGCATCCAACCAAAGCCCAAGTATACCTGATGCAAGCCTCCTGTTCCGGTATATGTGTTAGAATAGGTTGTTGAAGAACTTGAACTTATAGAGCTTCCTATCTTTTGTGTGTTAGAGTATTTATAACCCACATTGGTGTATGGCAAGATACCAAAGCTTACACCAAGATGCTTTGCCAAACGGAACCCAGCAACCACATATTCGAAATTGCCATTTTTGGCGTTAACCTTAACATCACCCTCCTTATAGTTGGTTATCTGTCCAGAGATTCCAGCGTCAAAAATAAACGACAGCGAGTCGATAGAGGCATACGATGCAGGGTTAAGACTATTAATTTGGTTGTGCTCATGGAAGCCCAATCCCAAACCATTCATTCCACGATTAAAACCTCCTGCCTGTTCGCCAAGAGTGCCTAAGCCATACTGGCTGTAAGGAGAGTTTGTTCCACTTTGAGCCAAAACAGCAAGTGATGTGGCAATCATGGAAGCGGTAATGAGTATTTTCTTCATGTTCTCTAAATCTTGTTTTTTTGATGTATGTCTTTCTATGCCAATCTATATACACATTATATATAATAGGTGGCATCATGCTCCATATTTACTCCTATCGGAACAATTGGTTGCAAAATTATTGAAAAAAAACGAAATAAAGGCACGCTAACTGAGAAATTAAAGTTATTTTTGCATCATGAAACGATTTAAAAGGGAAATAATACATACTATACTGGTATTTTTTTTGTTATTAACAAATAATTTGCCAGCACTTAGCCAGACACAAAAGGCCGACTCATATCTCGATTCTGTTGAGGTTAGTTTGCTCACGTGCGGTCCTCGACCATACGTGTACAGCCTATATGGACATACTGCAATAAGATACAACGACCGGGCACACGGAACCGACCTTGCTGTAAACTATGGCATGTTCTCGTTTGGTAAACCTTTCTTTGTATTGCGCTTTGTATTCGGACTGACCGACTACGAGATGGGTATGGAATACTTCAGCGACTTTGTGTCAAACTATGCAGCCTCGGGCTGTGGCATACGCCAGCAAGTGCTAAACCTAACCAATGAGGAGAAGAAGGCTATCGCTGATGCCATATACACCAATTATGAGCCGCAGAACCGCGTATACAGATACAACTACTTCTACGACAACTGCACAACACGCGCCCGCGACATAATACTAAGTCACATCAAAGGCAAAGTGACATACCACAACAAGATAGACAGTAGCCGCACGTTCAGACAGATGATTCACGAATATAACGAGACTCATCGCTGGGCACGATTCGGCAACGACCTTCTTCTTGGCATTAAGGCAGACCAGCCTACCACTCGCGAAGAACAACAGTTCTTGCCCGAACATCTGGCAAACGACTTTGCCAAAGCCGAGATAAAGGGAAACAATAATACAAACCGACCCTTGGTGACATCAGATACATGGGTATTGCCACGAACAAGTGATGTGGGCAACGACTCGTTTCCATTGTCTCCATTTGCATGTATGCTGACAATAGCATTGACTGTGGTGATTCTTACGGTAATAGAAACCTTGCGCAAGTCTAATTACTGGTGGTTAGACCTCATACTGCTGCTATCCACTGGCTTATGCGGACTCATTCTCTTGGCAATGGTTTTCTCGCAACACCCTACAGTGAGCCTCAATTTGCAGATACTTATGCTTAATCCACTATCGCTATTCGCGATTGTTCCCACAATAAAGTCTATACGAAAAGGCAAGCGAAATTGGTGGATTAAGACATGGTGCACATGCCTGTTAATCTTCTTCATAGGCGGATTTTTCCAAGACTATGCCGAGGGTTTGATGTTTGTGGCATTATCTTTGCTATTAAGATATGGCAAGTAGTATACATATTTACGAAATACAACAATAAAGAATGAACAGATACTTATCAACCATAATCCTGCTGACACTGCTCGGCAATATGACCGAGATGTCGGCGCAAAGCCTACAACCAGCTCCACGACTTGTCGTGAATATAGCTGTAGACCAATTGCGCACCGACTATATTGAGCATTTTGCTCCTCTGTACGGCGAAGAAGGTTTCAAGCGTCTTTTGCAAAAAGGCAGAGTGTACGAGGCCGCAAGCTATCCGTTTGCGCCTGTTGACCGCGCATCTGCCATAGCCTCGATAGCTACTGGCACCACCCCACATTATAATAATATAGTAGCCACACAATGGCTCGACCGCACTACATTGCGCCCTGTATTCTGTACAGACGACAATACATATGGTGTGTCTCCACAGAAGATTGCCACCTCAACTGTAGGTGACGAGCTGAAGATATCTACCAAAGGAGCAGCTATTGTATACTCTGTGGCACAAGAGAAGGATGCTGCGGTACTGTCGGCAGGTCATGCTGCTGATGGAGCATTTTGGGTTAACGACAAGACCAATCTTTGGACAACATCCAATTACTACTCAAAGGGAGCACAGGCTCTTGTAAGAACATACAACAACGCAAGCACCAGGGGAACTACGGGCGACAATGATGCTGTTGCCGATATGTCTATAGCCTGCGTTAAACAAATGGGTATGGGACGCGACAACATTACGGATATGTTGTCGGTAACATTATCGGCCAAAGGTACCGATGCCACCGTATGGCAGTCGGAAATGGAGATTATATATGTAAAGCTTGACCGCACACTTGCATCTCTAATAAAGCGTATTGAGGAGAATGTAGGCAGCGATAAGGTGATGTTTGTACTTACAAGTACAGGCTATACAGACGAACAACAGGTTGACTATCAGCGATTCCGCATACCGTCGGGCACATTCTACATCAACCGCACCGCCAATCTGCTTAACATGTACCTCGGTGCTATATACGGACAAGCTAAATATGTGGAAACCTGTTTCCACAACCAAATTTATCTTGACCGCAAGCTTATAGAGCAACGCCATATCAGTTTTACGGATGTAATAACACGCTCTAAAGAGCTACTCGGACTAACAGCAGGCGTGCGCAACGTAACAACAAGTCCATACAACCCAGCTGTTAGCGGCGACCTTATCATAGAAACCGCTCCAGGTTGGCAAATAATAAACGAAGACAGTCACGAAAATTACTTTTCACGTGCAGCATTTATTCCCTTCCCTATCGTATTGTATGGAGCAGGAGTAAAGGCTGAACGTATAACAACCCCGGCAACAGTCGACCGCATTGCTCCGACTATTGCTAAAGCCATACGTATACGTGCACCAAATGCTTGTTCTTCAGCACCTCTGCAATAGTATTTTGGTCCTGTAACAACGGTAAACACACTTAATATACCGTTTACAGGCTCCAGAATGGTGCTATTTGGATTTTTTTTAGTAATTTTACACCCATATTTAATAACAAGCATATAATAAAACAAAATATACAATGAATTTCAACAAATTATTACAGTCATTGTTTGGCAACAAGTCATCAAAGGACATGAAGCTCATACAACCCCTCGTAAACAAGGTTAAGGAGGCTTATCCTGAGATTCAGAAGCTGAGCAACGACGAATTGCGTGCACGCACAAAGCAACTGCAACAGTATGTACAGGACTCGGCTAAAGAGCAAAAGGAGAAGATTGCCGAGCTGAAGGCAAAGATTGAAGAAACTCCTATCGACGAGCGCGAAAGCATCTTCAACGCTATCGACAAGCTCGAGAAAGAGGTGCTCGACATCTACGAGAAGGCTCTTGACGAGGTTATGCCTGTTGCCTTCTCTATCGTAAAGGATACAGCACGCCGCTTTGCCGAGAACGAGGAGACTGTTGTAACTGCTACCGAATTTGACCGCGAGCTTGCAGCTAATCCAAAGAACGACTTTATCACTATTGATGGCGATAAGGCTATCTACCATAACCACTGGACAGCAGGCGGCAACGACCTGAAGTGGGAAATGGTTCACTACGATGTACAGTTGTTTGGCGGTATCGTTTTGCACCAGGGTAAGATTGCAGAGATGGCAACTGGTGAGGGTAAGACGCTTGTATCTACCTTGCCTGTATTCCTTAACGCACTTACCGGCAATGGTGTACACGTGGTAACTGTGAACGACTACCTTGCTAAACGTGACTCTGAATGGATGGGCCCGCTTTATATGTTCAACGGTCTTTCGGTAGACTGTATCGACAAGCATCGTCCAAACTCTCCAGAGCGCCGCAAGGCATATATGGCAGACATCACCTTCGGTACAAACAACGAGTTTGGTTTCGATTATCTGCGTGACAATATGGCTCTATCACCAGCCGACCTTGTACAGCGCAAGCACAACTATGCCATTGTCGATGAGGTTGACTCGGTACTCATTGACGACGCACGTACACCGCTTATCATTTCAGGTCCTATCGCTAAGGGCGATGATCAGATGTTTGAGGAGTATCAGCCATTGGTAGAGCGTCTTGTTGACGTACAGCGCAAGCTTGCAACACAGTATCTTGCAGAGGCTAAGCAGCTTATATCTGAGGGACAGAAGGCAAACGACCAGAAGAAACTCGAGGAAGGCTTCCTCGCACTATACCGCTCGCACAAGGCTCTGCCTAAGAACAAGCCACTTATCAAATATCTCTCTGAGGAGGGTATCAAGGCTGGTATGCTCAAGACAGAGGAGTATTATATGGAGAACAACAACCGCCGTATGCCGGAGGCTGTAGAACCTCTTTACTTTGTTGTTGACGAGAAGCTTAACAGCTGTGACCTTACAGACAAGGGTACAGAATGGCTTGCAAATCAGGTAAATGACAAGGAACTATTCGTATTGCCTGACATCACATCTGAATTGTCGGCTCTTGAGAACGAAAAGGGACTTGACGAACAGCAGCGTCTTGACAAGAAGGACGACTTGCTAAACCATTATGCAGTACAGTCGGAGCGTGTTCACACCCTACAGCAGTTGCTAAAGGCTTACACCATGTTCAATAAGGACGACGAGTATGTTGTTATGGATGGTGAGGTTAAGATTGTGGACGAGCAGACTGGACGTATCATGGAAGGACGTCGTTGGAGCGACGGCTTGCACCAGGCTGTTGAAGCCAAGGAGCATGTTAAAGTAGAGGCTGCCACACAGACATTCGCAACCATTACCTTGCAGAACTACTTCCGTATGTACCATAAGCTCTCGGGTATGACTGGTACAGCATCTACAGAGGCAGGTGAGTTCTGGGATATCTACAAGCTCGACGTTGTTGAGATTCCTACAAACCGTCCTATCCTTCGTAAGGACCTTGACGACCGTGTATACAAGACAGCACGTGAGAAGTATGCTGCAGTTATCGACGAAATTGTAGAGATGCGTAACAACGGACGCCCTGTTCTTGTTGGTACTACATCGGTAGAAATATCTGAGCTTATCTCTAAGATGCTCAACATGCGCAAGATTCCTCATCAGGTTCTTAACGCCAAGTTGCACAAGAAGGAGGCTGACATCGTGGCTGAGGCAGGTCGCAGCACAATGGGTGTTGTAGAAATCGTTGACGAGGATGGCAACAAGCACAAAGAAGAACGTCTGCTCGGTGCTGTTACTATAGCTACCAACATGGCTGGTCGTGGTACCGATATCAAGCTTACACCTGAGGTTAAGGCTGCAGGCGGACTTGCCATTATCGGTACAGAACGTCATGAGAGCCGCCGTGTAGACCGTCAGCTTCGTGGACGTGCAGGACGTCAAGGCGACCCAGGTAGCTCTGTATTCTATGTATCGCTTGAGGACAAGCTTATGCGTCTGTTCGCTTCAGAGCGTATAGCAAGCCTTATGGACCGTCTTGGCTTCCAGGAGGGTGACCGTATTGAAAACCCAATGATCTCTAAGAGCATTGAACGCGCTCAGAAGAAGGTTGAGGAGAACAACTTCGGTATACGTAAGCACTTGCTCGAGTATGACGACGTAATGAACAAGCAGCGTACCGTTATCTACGAGAAGCGTCGCCATGCTCTTATGGGCGAGCGTATCGGTATGGATATCACTAACGTTATCTGGGACCGCGTTGTAAACATCATCGAGTCTAACGACTACGAAGGTTGCCGCGAGCAGTTCTTGAAGGTTCTTGCTATGGAATGCCCATTCTCTGAAGAGGACTTTGACAACATTAAGAGAGAAGACCTTGAGGAGCGTTCGTTCCAAAGCGCAATGGCTACATTCAAGCGCAAGACAGACCGCATAGAGAGTGTTGCATGGCCTATAATAAAAGAGGTGGAGGAAAATCAGGGCGCTATCTACGAGCGCATTATGGTTCCTATCACAGACGGCAAGCGTGTATACAATATTCCTTGCAACCTTAAGGAGGCTTACCGCACAGAAGGCAAGGACGTTGTTAAGCAATTTGAGCGTGTTATCATGCTTCATATCATTGACGACTGCTGGAAGGAGAATCTGCGACAGCTTGACGAACTTCGTCATAGCGTACAGAATGCATCATACGAGCAGAAGGACCCATTGCTTATCTTTAAGCTTGAGAGTGCAAAACTGTTTGACTCAATGGTTAATGATATGAACAACCGTATCTCAAGCATTCTTACACGTGGTCAGATACCAGAAATGCAGCGTCAAGAGGAAGTTCAGGAAGCTGCTCCTGAACAGCCAACACAGCGTCAGAACTATACAGAGGAGAAGGTTGACCTCGACGATATCGCACAGCAGGAAGCTGCTAATCAGGATACTCGCGAGATTGAAGAGAACCACACTCCACTTGTAAAGGACAAGATGCCAGGACGTAATGATCCTTGTCCATGTGGTAGCGGCAAGAAGTTTAAGAACTGCCACGGAAAGGGACTTGAGTAAAATAAAGACAGCTAACTATAGTTAGCGTACAATGATAATCGAGTAGGATGAAAACGAAGCAGTTTTCTTCCTACTTTCGTTTTCCGACCTCTCACACCACCGTA
>OJMJ01000862.1_pt1 | contig 14025 bp, 10 predicted proteins | sample 1597181 | NCBI WGS metagenome assembly OJMJ01 (sample SAMEA2452126, study PRJEB22498) | human gut metagenome | biome: human feces; feature: human gut; material: feces | place: Australia | collected 2012
TACATCAGTAACAAAACCTTTTGTACCTACAGAGCCATCATTTGTTGCGATATATACATTATCACAGAATTCTTTAAAACGATCTGCCCATAATACATACTGTTCTTCACGTCCACCGATGATTACATCAACCTTAGTACCAAGTTCTGCTAATTTTCTTAACTGTGGGAATAATGGTGCACTACCCACACCACCAGCTACACCGATGACATGATCCTTCTTTTCAAGATGAGTAGGGACCCCAAGAGGACCTACGAAGTCAGTGATATAGTCTCCTTCTTCTAACTTAGCAAGCTGTTTAGTAGAGTAACCTACAATCTGATAAATTATTGTGATTGTTTCCTTTTCTCTATCATAATCAGCAATTGTAAGAGGGATTCTTTCTCCATCTTCTCCTACACGTAAAATAATAAACTGACCTGGTTCACATTTTCTTGCAACCATTGGCGCATGTACTTCCATTAACTGTACAACGTCATTAAGTACTTCTTTTTTTACAATCTTATACATATTCTCAATCCTTTCTGAATCTTATTTAATCTTATCACACATTAGGTTTCTATTCAATGTCGCTTCATAGTAAATTAATGCGCTACCATATGGTATTTTCAAGAATTGAGAGATTGTTGACAGATGTAATTATTTGTGGTTTAGTTTATAAAACAAGGAGAATATATATGAGTAGAAGAGTTATATTTTTTGATATTGATGGTACTTTATCTACAGAAACAGACTTCACTGTTCCTGAAAGTACAAAAAAAGCAATTAAACTAGCTCAGGATAATGGACATATCCTGATGGTGAATACAGGACGTACTATTTGTATTATAGAAGATGTAATTAAAGAATTAGGATTAGATGGTTATATCTGTGGTTGTGGAACTAATATCTACTATCATGGTAAAGAAATCTATCATGCTAAACTTCCTTCAGAATTAAAGAAAGGAATTGTGAATAAAGCTATTGAATTAGATATTGATGCCGTATTAGAAGGTCCTAAATCTATTTATTTCCCTGAAACAATCAAGACAAAGACAGTTCAGGAAATCAAAGAACATTATAGTGATATTAAAGTAAATGTTCCTGTATATCATAAAGATGATGAACCTAATTTTGATAAGTTCACTGCATGGTATACACCAAAAGATGATATTGAAGCATTTAAGGATGCATTTAAAGATGATTTAGAATATATCCAGCGTGCTGAAGACTTCATTGAAGTAGTTCCTAAAGCATGTTCTAAAGCAACAGGTATTCAGACATTTATTGATCTCATTGGTGCTTCTATTGATGACTGTATTTCTATTGGTGATTCTACAAATGATCTACCAATGTTGACTTATACTAAGGAATCAGTAGCTATGGGTAATTCTAATCCTGTTCTATTTGATTATGTAACGTATATTACAACTGATATTGAAGATGATGGTATCTACAATGCCTTAAAACACTTTAACGTCATCTAAACTAAAAGCAGCCCTTCTAGGCTGCTTTTTGAAATGATACAATTCTTTCTCCATGAAATGAGACTTGTCCCTTTTGTCCTTCTAGATATTCATGAGGTTTTGTTACTTTGAGTACAATTTCTTTACCAAGTTCTGATTCAAATATGATCTTATCTTCAAGGACTTCTTTTACAATCACGTCTTCAGTGATGTAGTATCTTGTTAGGAACAAATATAAGAACAACAATAGTAGAAAAATAAAAAGCACAAGATTCACCTCTTTCTTATACAATTATTGTAACAGAAAAGATGTGTAATACTTGTGATTTTTTTGACTTTAAAATAATTTTTTAATGAATGGGATTTTCAATACAATATATAGAATCAGTACGCCGCTCATATTCAGAATAATATCATCTATATCCGCTGATCCTACTTTCCAAATATACTGAATGACTTCTACTCCTATAATCATAAATAAGAAAAAGAGGAAATAAGGTAGAAATGAACGCATTGGTTTGAATAGAACATATATAAAATAACCAAAAGGCATGAACAACATGACGTTCCCAATTATATTCAGAATGATATTCTTAATTGGTAGTGTATGTCTTTCATAAGCCGTGTAATAGAGAAATATTGTCTTTAATGGACTTATATTCACACTACTTACAACTTTAACATGTCTTAATGCTGGGTTAAGGAACAGTTGATAAGTAAGATTTATAAGGTAGATGATGAATGCGACACTATGAAGTATAGTAAACATTCTTCTTTTATTTTGTACTACATTTCTTGCATCAAAAGCATAACCTACTAAACCAATCATCTGTATAATAACAAGTACAAATGTCTGTGTAATAGAAAACTTGATTGTATAAGAAATGATATCGATTAATTGAATAATGAAAGCGACAGCTGCAGTAAGTAAGAATAAAAAACGTTTATGTTTCATGACAGTGTCCTCCAAAAGCACATTTTAATGAGTTCACTTATATGAGTCAATAAACGATTCAATTTAACATAATTTAACACAAAAAAGAGGAGAGCCGTAAGGCTTTCCTCTAAATGGTTTTAAGAATTATTTCTTAGCGAATGGAGATTCGTAATCGTAGATTGTTTCTAGGATAGTTTCCATATCTTTAACCATAGGCATTCTTGGGTTAGCAGGAGTACACTGGTCTTCGTATGCGTTCATAGCGATTCTATGTACTGATTCTTCCCAATCAGCTTTGCTGATGTTCTGTGACTTAACGTTTACAGCACCACCAACTTTTACCCATAACTTTTCAACAGCCTGTGCGAACATTTCAACACCTTCTGCATCAGTCTTTGGATGTAAGCCGATTAATTCTGCTAATTCTCTATATTTCTTATCTGCCTTATAGTCTTCGATCTTTGGCCAGATGTTTAACTTAGTTGGAACTGTACCATTGTATCTGATTACATGTGGTAATAACATACCGTTAGTACGTCCATGAGGAATATGCCATTCTCCACCGATCTTATGAGCTAATGAGTGGTTCATTCCTAAGAATGCGTTAGCGAATGCCATACCTGCGATTGATGCAGCGTTATGCATCTTAATTCTAGCATCAGGATCACCTTCAAGTACTGACTTTTCAAGGTTTTCGAATACTAACTTAACAGCCTGTTTAGCCCAACCATCAGTGAAGTCAGAAGCTAAGATTGAAACATATGCTTCAATAGCATGAGTTAATACGTCGATACCAGTATCTGCAGCGATTCTTGGTGGCATAGACATAGCGAATTCAGGGTCAACAATTGCGATTGTTGGAGTTAAAGCGTAGTCAGTTAATGGATATTTCTTGTTTTCCTTAGTATCAGTGATAACTGCGAATGGAGTTACTTCTGAACCTGTACCTGAAGTAGTTGGGATACATACTAACTTAGCTTTCTTACCAAGTTCTGGGAACTTGAATGCTCTCTTTCTGATATCCATGAATTTCTGCTTGATGTCATCGAAGTTAACTTCTGGATGTTCATACATTAACCACATAACTTTAGCAGCATCCATTGAAGATCCACCACCGATAGCGATGATTGTATCAGGCTGGAAGCTCTTCATGATTTCAAGGCCCTTAAGAGTCATATCTAAAGATGGATCTGGTTCAACGTCGATGAATAAGTCAACGTCTACTTTGTTACGTCTTCTTCTGATAACATCTTCGATCTTTCCTACATAACCAAGGTCATACATACCTCTGTCTGTAACGATCATTGCTTTCTTCATTTCCTTCATATCTCTAAGATATCTGATTGAATTTCTTTCGAAATAAATCTTTGGAGGAAGTTTAACCCATTGCATATTGTTGTTACGTCTCCCTATTCTCTTAATATTTAGTAAGTTAATAGCACTTACGTTGTTTGATACTGAGTTATGACCATAAGAACCACAACCAAGTGTTAATGAAGGTAAGAATGCATTGTATACTGAACCGATACCACCGAATGTAGATGGAGCGTTTTCAATAATACGGATAGCTTTGATTCTCTTACCAAATGCTTTAGAAATTTCATGATTAGTAGTATGGATTGCAGCTGAATGTCCTAAACCGTTGAATTCAACAGTCTGAGCAGCCTTTTCAATACCATCTTCAGTAGAGTTTGCTTTGATCATACCTAATACTGGAGAAAGCTTTTCTCTAGTCATTGGTTCGTTAGGACCGATTTCCTTAACTTCGCAAACTAAGATCTGAATATCATCAGCTACTTTGAAACCAGCCTGTTCAGCGATCCAAGTAGCGTTCTTACCTGGAACGATGCTGTTTAATCTAGCTTCATTTACATTTTCACTGTATGCTGTTGCACCGAACATGAACTGTTCAAGTTTCTTCTTTTCTTCAGCATTACAGAAATGTACATGATAACGACCAAGTTCTTTCTTGAATTCATCATAGATTTCGTGATCTACAACAACAACCTGTTCAGATGCACAAATCATACCGTTATCGAATGATTTTGATAAATAAATATCGTTTGCTGCCATTTTGATTTTACAAGACTTTTCTACGTATGCAGGAACGTTACCAGCACCTACACCTAAAGCAGGTTTACCACAAGAGTAAGCAGCCTTAACCATTGCGTTACCACCAGTAGCTAAGATAGTAGCAACACCTGGATGATTCATTAATGCACTAGTTGCATACATAGTTTTCATTGGTAACCACTGGATTACGTTCTTAGGAGCACCAGCTTTTACTGCAGCATCTAACATTACCTTAGCAGCCATAACTGAACAGTCATGAGCACCTGGGTGGAATGAGAAGATGATTGGGTTTCTAGTCTTCATAGCGATTAAAGACTTAAAGATAACTGTAGAAGTTGGGTTTGTTACTGGAACGATACCACAAACAACACCAACTGGTTCAGCGATTTCAGTGATACCAGTAAGTGGATCTTCATTAATAATACCTACAGTCTTTGTATGACGCATGTTGTTAGTAACATATTCACAAGCGAATAAGTTCTTAACAGCTTTGTCTTCAAATACACCACGGCCAGTTTCTTTTACTGCAGCTTCTGCAAGAACACCGTGCTTATCAAGACCAGCAACTGACATCTTTGCTACGATGTAGTCAACAGTTTCCTGGTCAAAACCTTCGAATTCGTCTAATGCTGTTAATGCGTTATTAACTAACTCATCAATGCAAGCATCAGTCTTTTCTTCTGTCCATTCTTCAACTTTCTTTTCGACTTTCTTATCAGCCATTTTTATATCCTCCATTGACCAAAATATTTCTTATTCATATTTTGTAAGTTCACTATACATGACTTCTTGTGAAAAAACAAGCATACTTTTTGTGAAAATTTACACAATTTGTAGAATGCGTTTACTGTAAACGTTTGCAGTTTAGGGATATCCGATTAGGTGTTTTTCTGCTTAGTTTATATCAAAAAATTTAAATTATAATTATTTTTTATAGTGATAGAATACTCTCAAAATTGTGAACGTTTACTTTTAAAGTCTTTCGATAAATATATCCACTGTCTTTATTATATCTCTTGCAACATTCATCTTATCCTTAAATAAGGCACTCATGCTACCAACTGACTTGAAAGGATCCTGTGATAAGACCTTCTTGTCTTCAATGAAACCATTTTTCACTATATAATCTACTATTAACTCTACAAAGTGAATCTGTCTAGAATTCAAGCTCTGATCATCTAAGAAACGTGAGAACTCAGCCATAGCTGCTTGTCTATCTAATCCCACTATCTTTCTAATTAATCTTGTGATAGGTGTATCACCAAAATGTAATCGATAATCGTCTTTACTTCCTAAGTCTATCCATAATAAGTTTTCTAGATGTTTCATTTCATCCGGTGTAATGACTTGATTATGTCTAAGCTTATAGATAGCTTCATCATCTTCATGTGCTTTTAAATAATGTTGAACTTTTTCTTTATAGTTCTCTAATCCTTCATCATTATAGAAAGCATCATTCACCTTTGTTTCAATGATTTCATCAGTAAAGTGTGTATCTATAGGCTTTACTGGATCTTCTTTTGTTAAGTACTTAATAAGTCCTCTAATCTTCTCACGTAGTACTTCCAGATCAAAATAATTAGCTGTCTTCCAATAATCAGGATCTTTGGCACATTTCAAATATTCAGCATTTCTTGCAATATCAGGAGTTGCTTGTTTTTTATAAAGTTCATTTGCAATCGCAACAACATTGTTGATAACTGAAGTAGCATCATAATGATTGAGATAAGCCATTTCAATCATATACATCTGTCTATCAAAGAATTTAGCTTGTGTATCTTCATCATGAATAACAACAAGTGAAGACAATTCATCTTTAATATAATGTGTATCCATTTCATTGAGATTTCTCCAGTTATCCGGATTTTTATATTGATGTACATACTTCAAACGCAGTTTTACATTAAAACTATCTTCATTGAGTGCTTGAATATAGCCTGACATTTCTTTGATCTGTTTGTTGATTTCATCAACATAATCCTGGTCTGTTGCATTCTGTTCAAGCGCATAAAGTATATCTACTCGCAACTTATAAATACGCTGAGAGAGTGATTCTATAATACCTGATTTTTCAGCATTCTTGTTTACTCTGAAATATTCCATATTTCCTAGGTAATCAAATATTAAGAATTCTTTCTTGTCATCTCCTGGACCAAACAAGTCTTTTCTTAGTCTTGTCCCTCGTCCAATCATCTGCCAGAATTTTGATTTACTTCTCACCTTTTTGAAGAATACAAGATTCACAATATCCGGTACATCTATTCCTGTATCTAACATATCTACACTAATAGCTACTTGAGGGTAACTGTCTGTTTTACCAAAACGTTCTATAGCTTCCTGAGCATATTTTGTATTAAATGTAATAACTTCAGCTAGTTTTCCTTTATATTCAGGATAGAGTACATCAAATCTTTCCTTGATCTTATGTGCATGATCTTGATTAGCAGCAAATATAATAGTTTTACCTATCTTATCTCCTCCTTCAATCTTAATACCATGTTCCATAAGTTCTCTAATCACAGTATCAATTGTATTTAAATTAAAGATAAACTTATTTAGCTGTGATGACTCAATCGTATCAGTATCAGGGAAAAGTGTATCAAATTCTTCCTTCTCCTCTTCCGATAAATCGTCATAGCAAATACCTTCTTCTAAGAACTTTAGTTTTGTTTCATAAGAATGGTAACTGACCAAATATTTATCTTTTACAGCTTTTTCATATTCATAAGCATATGTAGGAACACCTGTTTCTAAGTCAAATATAGAATATGTGTTCATACTTATACTGTCTTTAGGTGTTGCAGTCAAACCTATAAGTAAAGCATCAAAGTAATCAAATATATCTTTATACCTGTTATATATACTACGATGACTTTCATCAAGAATAATAAGATCAAAGTGTCCTGGTGTGAATAAACGATTTCCATCTTTCCTTCTTGTTTCATCTATCGCATTCATCATTGTAGGATATGTACTAAAGATCATTCTTGACACTTCTGGGTCTTCTTTGTTTTCACATAGATTACATGTAGTCAAGGAAGGCAAAAGGTTTACAAAACTTTTCTTTGCCTGTCTTACTAATGCAGTACGATCAGCAAGGAATAAAATATTCTTTGCCCAATCCGCTTTAGTCAATACATCTACTAAACTTATCGCAACACGTGTTTTACCACTCCCTGTTGCCATAACAAGTAATGCTTTACGACTTCCTTTTTCAAAGTCTTCACATGTTCTTACAATGGCTTCTTTCTGGTAATAACGGTTTGTGATGGCATCTTGTATAACAGGTTTAGAAATACTTCTACGAGTATCTCTTCTATCAATAAGTAACTGTATCTCATCCTGTGAGAAGATAGAAGAAATCCTTCTATCTGGATACATCATGTCATCCCAGATATATGTTTCATAACCATTTGTATAGAATATGACAGGTCTTAGACCATATTCCTTTTCAATGCAATCTGCATAAAGCTTAGCCTGATTACGTCCAATACGAGGATTTGCACTTGTTTTTTTAGCTTCTATAACAGCTATAATCTTCCCAGTTCTACCACGTAATATATAATCTACATAACCATCTTGAGACTCTGTTGGCATATGATGTACAGGAAATTCTACTTGTACATTTGCATCAAAGTCCCATCCTGCTTCTTTAAGTTGTAGATCAATAACAAGTTTTCTTGTCTGCCATTCAAGAGCATTATTAACATCAATATACTCAACAGCTTTCTCTTCTTTTCTCTTAGCAGCACCTTGTTTTCTTAATTCCACATTTTCAGCAATAACTCTAGCAAGTTCTTCTTTTTGTTTTGCTTCTTTTTCTTTTTGTTTAGTAAGAATCTCTCTGATCTGTTCTTTAAGATCCTTATTCACAAACATATGTGTTTGATCAGGTAACTTAGCAGGATCAAATTTAGGTAACTGTTCCTGGTAATCTATTCCATATGAATAATTAATCCAGCTAATAAGTCTATAGAGATTATTCAAAGCAAGTACTGCTTCTTCTCTATTCACCTTAGCATTTGTATGCGTTGCATAGTTACCCAATTTAACTATATATTTAATACCTTCATAAACATCATTAGGAATAATTTGTTTAAATGTGTATTCATTGACTAAAGCACTTAGATTATCTCTATATGGCATCTGTAAGTCTATATCGTTCTTATACATGTAATGAACTGCTTGTTCTAATGCACGTCTTGTAAGCATTGCACAGGATGAAGGTGATACCATAAGTCCTTTTTCTGCTTCTATACATATTTCAGCAAAGTCTTGAAATTCTGTTTTTTTCTTTAAAAATGTAAAGTTCAATAGTACCATCTCCTTTATGTTTCTATTATATCCTAAAAAAGAACTTTATTGGGAATAATTGTAGTTACATTATCTATTTAACTTAAAGAATGGTATACTTTAGTTATATTACATGGAGGTGATTTTATGGATTCAAAGCAACATGATGAATTATTGGAATTACTTGATAAGTCTGAAGAGGATGTTAGAAATGGTAGAGTAGCACCTATAAAGGATACTTTTAAAGAATTGAGAGATATGTTAGGTAGTAGTCATTAGCAGCTGAGGCTGCTTTTTTAGTGGTTAGAAGATTATGGATTTTATGAGGAATAGTGAATGGTTACTGAGAAGCCTTGATTTGTTGGCTTCTACAGGTATGAGAGTAGGGGAACTAGTGAATATTAATATAGAAGATATAGATTTTGAGAATAGAGAATGTGTTGTATTTGGTAAGGGGAATAAAGAAAGACCTGTATACTTTGATGCAAGAACAAAAATACACTTAAAGAATTATCTAAAGAGCCGAACAGATGACAATCCAGCATTATTCGTCTCTTTAGATAAACCTTTTAATAGGTTACAGATTAGTGGTGTAGAAATAAGATTAAGGAATTTAGGTAGACGTTTAGGTATACATAGAGTACATCCACATAAGTTTAGAAGAACAGTAGCTACTAGAGCTATAGATAAGGGAATGCCTATTGAACAGGTACAGAGTTTATTAGGTCATTCACAGATAGATACAACTATGCATTATGCAATGGTTAATCAGAATAATGTAAAGGAGTCACATAGAAAGTTTGTGGCTTAATAGAGTGAATATTGAGAAGAGATTGTGCTCTATAAATCCTGATTTATCACCCACATTTAACTCCTTTCTAGTCCTTCAATAAAGACTTTAATTCCTCAATACTCTCTTCTATCTCTTTATTAAGTGCTTCAATATCACCTAATATCTCATGAGTAGGACGATACTCAACCTTCTCATAAACAATCTCTTTATACTTATTAATAGAAAGATCATAATCATTCTCTGCAATCTCTTCCTTAGGTACAAAGAAACTCTGTTCTGTTCTCTTTCTATCTTTTTCTTCATCTAAATGTTCATATCTATGAATAATATCAGGAATATCATTCTCTTCTACTGGTGAACGCTTATCATCTAATGAAAGACCATCAGCTTTCATATCATAGAACCAAACATTATCAGTACCACCTGTAGTAGTCTTAGTAAATACTAATATAGCTGTAGATACTCCTGCATAAGGTTTAAATACACCACTAGGCATAGAAATAACTGCATGTAACTGGTTATTCTCTACTAATTCTTTTCTAATACTCTTATGGGCTTTACTAGAACCAAATAATACACCATCAGGCACGATACATGCACATCTACCACCAACCTGTAACGAACGTAAGAATAACGCAATAAATAACAATTCTGTCTTCTTAGTCTTACATACAGATAATAAGTTTTCTGCGACTACCTCATAGTCTAATGACCCCTTGAATGGCGGATTTGCAAGGATTAAAGAGTACTTATTCTCATCAATATTCTGTTGTGAAAGACTATCTCTATATTCTATTTGTGGATTATCTACATAATGAGAAATAAGGTTCATAGCCCCAATTCTAAGCATTGTAGAATCCATATCAAAACCATTAAACATCTTATTATTAAAATGTTCTTTAAGTTTATCATCTAAGAATAGTTCTTTATGTTTTTCTCTTAAGTATTCTTCAGCACCAATAAGAAATCCTGCAGTACCCATTGCCGGATCACATATTGTATCTGTAGGTACAGGTTTTACAAGATTAACCATCATATTAATAATATGTCTCGGTGTTCTAAACTGTCCATTTGTACCAGAAGTTGCAAGTTTATTTAATAGGTATTCATATAAATCACCTTTTACATCTGCTTCTTCTGTATTGAGTCCTTCTATTCCTGTAACTACTTTCTGTAATAGGTTTGCAGTAGGAATCTTAAAGATGGCATCTCTCATAAATCTTGCATAAGAAGATTCACCATCACCTTTTAAATTCTTAATGAATGGGAATAATTCATCATTCATGATTTGATACATCTTATCAGCACTACCAATATCTTTAAAATGATGCCATCTCAAATATGGTTTATCTTTAGGAAATAGACCTTCATATTCCATCCCAAATAGTTCAGCATCTGCTTCATTCTTTGTTTCTACTTCATCTAATTGTTTCATATACATAAGATAAGTAAATTGTTCAATGACATCTAAAGGGTTAGTAATTCCTCCTGTCCAGAACGACTCCCATATCTTATCTACTTTATTTTTTAATTCTCCTGTTAACATAATGTTCTCCTTATCTTTTGACATTATAACATAGTTCACTTCAGTAAAAAAAGAACAACTCTTTTCAGAGCTGTTCTATAATTTCTTTAATGTTTCTTCTACATCATCTAGAATCTGACTAAACTTAGTTAAAGCTCTAGATACAGGTTCTGGTGTACTAAAATCTACACCTGCATGCTTTAATTCATCTAATGGATAAGCACTACCACCCATTGATAAGAATTCTAAGTATTTCTTTACTGCACCATCTTCATTATTAAGAATTGCTTCACTTAGCGCAACTGCTGCACAATAACTTGTTGCATACTTATATACATAGAATGGTCTATAGAAATGAGGAATTCTCGCCCATTCATACTGTACTTCATCATCAATGACGAGATCTTCACCAAAATAATCTTTGATCAAGTTCTTATATAATGTATTCATGCTTGCTGCAGTGATGGCTTCTCCTCTTTCAGCCATAGCATGTGCATCTCTTTCAAATTCTGCAAACATTGTCTGACGATAAACTGTTCCCTTGAAACCTTCTAGATAATGGTTTAATAAAGCTAAACGTTCTTTAGGTTCAGTTGTCTTCTGTAATAACTGTTCTACAAGTAAGTTTTCATTGACTGTAGAAGCCACTTCAGCCACAAAGAGTGTATAGTCTGCATTTTGTGGTGTCTGTGTATGGTTAGAAAGCCACGTATGCTGTGAATGACCCATTTCATGGGCAATTGTACTGACACTATCTAATGTGCCTGTAAAGCTAGTAAGAATGTATGGATTAGAGTCATAAGTACCACTAGAGAAAGCACCACCACGTTTACCATTATTAGGATAAACATCAATCCATCTATCCTTATAAGCTTGTTTTACTCTATTGACATAGTCTTTACCAAGTGGTGTGACTGCATCTAATACCATCTGCTGTGCTTCTTCATAAGTATATGACTTAGATGATCCTGCAACTAGAGGTGTATAAACATCATAATAATGGAGTTCATCTAAACCAAGCATCTGTTTTCTTAAACGTACATAACGATACATTTCAGGCATGAACTTTCTTACTGTATCTACTAAACTATCATACACTACACCAGGTACATGTTCATAAGCCATGCTCATTGCGCGTGAAGACTCATAATGTCTCACCTGTGCTTCTGCCACCGCTTCTTTAATACATGCATTATATGTAGAGGCAAAGGTATTAATATGTTGCTTGAATCCTTTATAGAAAGATTTAAAGGCATTTAATCTAAGTGTACGGTCTTCACTCATCTGTAAAAGAATATAGTTAGACTGGTTGAGTTCATGGACTTCTCCATTTGAATCAGTCACTGATTCAAATGTCATATCAGCATCCTGTAAGCTTTCAGAAATCTTACTAGGAGCCCCTAATGTTTCTGTAAAAGCGGCAAGAAGTGCTTCTTCTTTTGCACTTAATACATGAGGTTTCTGATCTAATAACTTCTGCATATTAAATGCATATGGTAATAAATCGTCTGAATGTACAATTGATTCTAAAACGTCTTCATCAAGTGATAGGATTTCTGGTTCAGCAAAGCTGATTGCGGTTGCGTAAGCTGTATAGACCTGATATGCTTTTGCTTCCATTGCCTGTGCGTCACTATCTCTTGTATCTTCACAATTTCTAAGTGATGCATAACAATAGAAATCAGATAATTTTCTACCTAGATGTGTATCAAAATCAAAGAATTCTCTGATTGTTTTCGCATTATTGAGTTTTCCCTGGTATTCAGGTAATTTCTTAATCATTTCATCAAGTTCAGGTAATGCGTTATTCCATTCTTCATCGTTTTTAAAAAGTGTTGAGAGATCCCACATATATTGTGGATCCATATCTTTACGTTCTTTCATTGTTTCTGCCATAATCATGCTCCTTTCAATGAGTTAGTTATAGTATACCACTCATTTGTATTTCATACACAAAAAAAGATGATTCCAATGGAATCATCTCTTAAATAATTAGTCGTTTAAAGCTTCGATCATAGCTACGTATGATTCAACCTGTAATGATGCTCCACCAACTAAAGCACCATCGATGTTAGGCTGTTCAAGTAAAGCTTTTAATGTAGCAGGCTTTACAGATCCTCCGTACTGAATTCTTACTTTTTCAGCAACGTCCTGACCATAAAGTTCAGCAACTACACCTCTAATGTAACCACAAACGTCTTCTGCGATTTCATTAGTTGCAGTCTTACCAGTTCCGATAGCCCAGATTGGTTCATAAGCGATAACTACTCTTTCAGCAGCTTCAGCTGTAACATCCTTGAATGCAGCAACAACCTGAGTCTTAACTACATCATGAGTCTTTCCAGCTTCATATTCTTCTAAAGATTCACCAACACAAACGATTGGAGTCATACCGTTGTTTAATACCTGAAGCATCTTTAAGTTAACAGTTTCATCAGTTTCACCGAAGTACTGTCTTCTTTCAGAATGTCCTAAGATAACCCATTCAACACCGATTTCTTTTAACATTCCAACGCTTACTTCACCAGTATAAGCACCACTGTCTTTGAAATGGCAGTTTTCAGCAGCAACGATTAAGTTCTTTGCGCCTTCTTTAGCAGTTGCTAAATCTAAGAAAGGAGTAGCGATACCCCAATCAGCTTTATCAGTTACTTTACCATCAACAGCAGCAACAAATTCCTTTGTTTCTGCGATGCCATGGTTCATTTTCCAGTTTCCTACAATAATTGGTTTTCTCATTTTAAATTATATCTCCTCGAAAAATTATTTATCGTTGATAGCAGCGATACCTGGTAATACTTTACCTTCCATATATTCTAATGATGCTCCTCCACCAGTAGAAATATGAGATACCTTATCAGCGAATCCTAACTGCTTAACAGCAGCTGCAGAGTCACCACCACCGATGATAGTGTTAGCACCCTTAAGGTTAGCTAACATGCTACATACAGCTTTAGTA
>OJMJ01000864.1_pt1 | contig 14018 bp, 7 predicted proteins | sample 1597181 | NCBI WGS metagenome assembly OJMJ01 (sample SAMEA2452126, study PRJEB22498) | human gut metagenome | biome: human feces; feature: human gut; material: feces | place: Australia | collected 2012
GGATTACACTCAGAGCATTTGACAACGTAAGTTCTGTAAATCCCTCACATTCTTGGAAAGCCATTTTTCCGATAGTTGTTAATGAGTTGGGCAATATCAGAGATCCCGTAAATCCTGAACAATTATTGAAAGCGTAGCTCCCTATTGTTTCCAGTTTATTTGACAGCGTTAGAGTGCCATTGAATCCAGAGCAAGAGTCAAAAGCACTGTTGCCAATCTCTTTTACCGAATTAGGTATGACAAGGTCTCCTGTAAGACTGGTACAATTACAAAAAGCCATCTCGGGGATTACACTCAGAGCTTTTGACAACGTAAGATCTTTAAATCCCTTACAACCAAAGAAAGCTATTTTTCCGATAGTTGTTAATGAGTTGGGCAATATCAGAGATCCCGTAAATCCTGAACAATTATTGAAAGCGTAGCTCCCTATTGTTTCCAGTTTATTTGACAGCGTTAGAGTACCATTGAATCCAGTGCATCCGTTAAAAGCACTTCTGCCAATCTCTTTTACCGAATTAGGTATGACAAGGTCTCCTGTAAGACTATTTTTTATATAGAATGCATTTGCAGGAATTTTTGTAATCGGAGCGTCAAACTCTATCACGCACTTGCCATCAACAACACTATGCGCCACGATGTTTGCACCAAATTGATCTTTGTTTCTTATGTTATCCACAGTCTTGCCGTCGGAAGTTGTGTAACGGAAGAAACTATGATTACAGTATTGGCAGATATCATCGGCGTTTAGCTGATGTCCAGTGGCAGCAATTGAAGTGGTAAGGCCGCAAATAGTGTCGGATGCAGTGAATTGGTTGGGTTGGAATGTCACATCATAGGTAGCCGAACAATTATACTTTTCCTTATATATATCATAACTAAAGTAATAATTATACACCTTGGAACCAACTTTCTCGCGTTTGCCATTTTCGCACTTGTATATAATCCAGTTGCCTTCTTTAGATGCCAACCCATTATAGTCCTGAATCTCCCACGACAACCTCATTTTTCTGTTGTCAAAAGGCCTCACATTCAATTTAGTAGGACGAACGTATCCACCGATGGTGTTGTCGAGTGACACGTATTCGGTTATAGGATATCTTCCACTATTGTCTTGCCATAAGCCTCTCACGCTTATTTTATGGCCGTAGTAGGAGAAAGTATTGTCAAAGGAAAGCTTCAATTCGATAGTGCACCACCGTGCCGTTTGGGTGCCTTTCCCGTCATTTTCGTTATATTGATATATTTGCAGATTGGAGAATTGTGCTGTGCCAATATCTTTAAAGTTGAACGAAATACTACTTTTGTTGCCTACTGGACCAGAGGTAACATAATTTCTCATCTCGTATGCTTCAGCATTGCTTATCTTTTGCCACAAATTATTGAGTAAAAGTGATTGTTGTAGTTGGTCGTCAATATATAAGTCAACAGTTCTATTCTTAATGAAGCGTGACGAGCCACCTGCAAAGTTGTACATCCATAATTTGAGCGTTACTTCTGTGCCACTGTTTGTGTAGTTTGTGCTGATAACTTTCACCTGAGGCTTGTAGGTGAATTCTACGGCTGCCGCCTTTCCCGCACCAGCCATACACAAGAACAGCGAGAGCAGCGTGTAGACTACTGCTCTGCCGAAATGTTTAGGATAAAGTTGTTTAATATTATGCATTGTCTTTTGTTATTTGATAATTATCTTCTTAGTCTTTCCCGACTTCATGCGCACGATGTTTACTCCGCGTTGTAGCTCGTCGAGACGCTTGCCGCTGAGGTCGTAGTATTCTGTAGCAGTATCGTTAAGAGCATCAATAGTACCCGCAGCACCTATGCCCGTTGCTGTGTCGCTAACACATATAGACAACTGGGAAGCGCCATTAGGCGATGTGCCATCAAGCCAAGCGCGGAAAGGTTTAACCTTAACACCTTTAACCAAATCTGATTTGTTCAATTCAGCCACATTCCAGAAACTGTTCTTTGATATCACATAACCGCTGTTGACTTCCTTAGTCCTGTAAGTGCCGTTGAATGTCATGTCGCCAACGGTTTTACCATCTATTGTCATGTTCAACTCTGCATCGTCATTACCAAATGTCAGCTCTGATTCGCTGCCGTTGCGTTTTACCACGCATGGAGTTCCGGCAGCCACTTCTCCATCAAGTTGTTTCAATACAAGCTCGTTTTCAGAAACTGCACTAATAGCATACAGGCGGTAAGGCTCGCTGCCAGTCAGCGTCAAGGAGTAAGGCAACACGAGTGTGCCCCAGTCGTTCGATATCTGGCGGGTGTAGGATATGTCGTAGCCTGTGCCATATGCCTTGGGGCTGATATATGAGTCGTCGCTCAGACTGACAGTATACTTCTGCATATCATAACCTAATATTAATGATATGCCTTCAGGCAACGACTGGTAATTGATTGTTTTAATCTGGTTACAGTAAACAAAAGCTCTATCTCCAATTTTTTCCAATGATTCAGGCAGCGTCACTTGTGACGGGTTTTCTGATCCAATAGTTAGATTATTACAGCTCTGAAAAGCAAACCTATCGATTATAGTCAGTGCTTCTGACAACTTAAGAACTGTAAATCCACTACAAAAAGCGAATGCCGATTCTCCAATAGTTGTTACTGAATTGGGTAATGTCAACACTCCCGTAAATCCAGTACAATCAGAGAAAGCACCTTCACCTATTATTTTCAGTCTACTTGGCAGCGTCAGAGTGCCTTTGAATTTGCAAAGCAAAAAAGCTCTCGTAGGGATTTCTGTCAATGCATCTGACAACTTAAGACTTGTAAATCCCGAACAACAATCAAAAGCAGATTCTCCGATAGTTGTTACTGAGTTAGGTAATGTCAAAGATTCCGTAAATCCCGAACAATCGTAGAAAGCGTTGTCCCCTATCGTTTTCAGGTTGCTTGACAGCGTTAGAGTGCCATTGAATCCTGTGCATCCGTTAAAAGCATTATTGCCAATCTCTGTTACCGAATTTGGAATGATAAGATCTCCAGTAAGAGCACTACAGCCATTGAATGCATCATTCTGGATTGATGTCACAGTATTCGGTATACGAAGTTCACCTACCAATTTTTTATTTTGAAATGCAGCACTGGAGATTTGCGTAATCGAAGCGTCAAACTCTATCACGCACTCACCATTAATAACCTCATGCGACACTACATTGGCACCAAAATCTTTGCCAGAGATATCCACTATGTTGCCGTCGGATGTATGATAACGGAAGAAACTATGTCCACACATTTGGCAGATGTCATCATCGTTAATCTGATGCTTAGTGGCAGTAAACGTAGTGGTAAGACCGCAAACAGTCTCTTCCACCTCATATGCATTGGGGAGGAATGTCATAATGTAATCATTCGAGCAGCTGTACTGCTTCTTCTCAATGCTGAGTGAGTGCTCATTAGCAGCCACTTCGCCCAGCTTGACATTATTGTCGCCTTCGCGCTTGTATACAATCCATTTGCCGAGGGTAGACGCATTATTGTTATAGCCCTCCTGCTCCCACGAGAACACCGTCTTGTCGCCAGAAGGTTGAGCCGACATATTGATAGGACGAACGAAGCCGTTGATGTCGTTGTCGAGAGCCACGTCCTTTTCTACTAAAGTACCGCTGCCCTGATCTTGCCATTTGCCCTTCACCGTAATCTTATGACCATAATAGGAGAATGACTTGTTGAAAGAGAGCTTAAGGTCGACGGTAGACCATGAATCCTCTGTTGTATTGCTGTTGTATGGGCATGTCTGTCCACTCTTAAAATCTTGGAGCTGTGCCGTGCCTACGTTTGTGCCATCAAGATTAATACCTGAAGACTTGCCGACAATACCAGGTTCGTCTTTAAAAAAAGTGTAGCTTGAACCAGATATTAAAAGCCACATTTCATTAAGATTAGCTACCTCTTTGTCGTCGATGTAGAGATACACATCGCCAGTAAAACGGGCGTTGTATTGTTTTGGGCTAAAAGCCGCATATTTCCAGTTGAACATCCATAACTTAAGCGTGACCTCCGTGCCACTACTTGTATAGGACGTTTTGTCGATTTTGACAACTGGGTTGAGTCCTGCGGCTGACGCCTTGCCAGCAGCCATACACATAAATAGCGAGAGCAACGCAAATATAAATATGCTGCGAGAGTGTTTAGAGAGTAAGAATTTCATCATGATTGTTGTAAAGTTTAGTACTATTTGGCACGAAATTAGACCAAATAATCAATACAACCAAAAAACAACTACCGTAAAATAACGTAAAAGAGTGAAAAAAGAGGGGTAAAAAGGGGTAAAATCCACAAAAAGGGACTAACTTTGTACGACAAAATTCGAAAACAATGAAATCGAAACTAATACAACGACTAACCATATTTCTTGACCGTCGCAGCCACAACTGGCAACAAAGAATGTGCCTTATCACGTTCCTTATGCTCAGTCTGTCGGTAGTGGTATTGGGTGTGCCGATGCACTTCATAGGAATGATAGGTCGCTGCGACACCATATTATATACCATATCGGCAATGTCGTGGGCTGCAACACTTGCTATACTGGTTATGTACCTTACGCAGCGTATGAGGCTGACTGTGGCGATATCATCGTTCGGAATATTGACACAGTTGGCAGAAAGTGCCCGTATAGTATACGTAGCAATGGAGCGTCCGGATGGGTTTGAGGAGACTATTGTGTTTAACCAGGTTATATCACTCGCCCTGATAATCTATATGGTAATGGCTGCCGTAAGACATATGCCAACCATATTAGCCATAATGAGCATCGCAACGATAACATCGGCTTACCTATATACCGACGGGGAAATAAACAGACAGATTGTGGTGATATTCGTTATTGTGGAGATTTTTACATGTATTCTTGGCGAAATGATAAGGCGGGGAATAAGAAGTATGCAACGGGAAAATGCCGACTATCACTCTACACTTAACCGAGTGCTATCGACCTTCCACATGACCAAGACCGAGTTGTTGGCTTATATACAATTAGGACGAGGAGAGCAGAGCAACAAGGACATCACCGACTTCTTCAACCGTCTCGACGAGCGTACCGAAGCCAACCTTATCAGGGCTGTGGAGCAACGTGTGGCTCAGCGCAAGATGCAACATGCCGACATATCGGCTATACTCCCTACCCTAACGCCCACAGAGCAGGAAGTATGCCGACTGATTATCGGTGGAAAGACTATAATAGAGATTGCTTCCATCCTACACAAAAACGCCAACAACGTAAGTTCTGTACGTATACATATACGCAAGAAGCTGGGGCTTGCTACTGGTAAAGACCTAAGAGAGGCTTTGCTGGAAGTAATGCAGAAATAGTTTTACTTCTTGTGGACGTTGTACGATATATTCTCTTCCTTAAACTTGTCCTTGGGCTGCGGATGTTCTGCCGGATAAAAATAACAAAAAAAGGAAGAATGAAGCAAATATGGCTTTCATTCTTCCTTAAAATTATATGTTTGTGACAAAAATTTCACAACACACTAACTAAGTTATTTGACCTCAATCTGGCGTGTTGTCTTTTCTTCTTTCTTCTCAACCTTAGGAAGGGCAACAGTCAAGACACCATCGTTGACATTGGCTGCAATGTGCTCCTTGTCGACATCGTCAGGCAAGATAAGAGTCTGCTCGAACTTTGAATAAGAGAACTCGCGACGCAGATAATGCTCTTTCTTGTTCTCGTCCTTCTTCTCGTTCTTCTGCTCCATCTTGATGTGCAGATTGCCATCGTTGTCGATATTGATATTGAAGTCGTCCTTCTTCATGCCAGGAGCAGCAAGCTCCACTGTATACTCGTGTTCGGTCTCCTTAACGTTGATTGCCGGTGCCGTAGCATTTGTACGTGGCATAAAGTCAGTGTCGAAAAAGTCGTTGAAAACTTCAGGCATCCAAGAATTTCTCATTACTGGTAACATATCAAAAACCTCCAATTATATTTTAGTTGTTTATTTATCGTTTTGCTTGCCTCCGAGCTTGTTGCTCTCGGCTTGCACTATCCTTATCGCAATTTACATGCCAATGATAAAATGAAGGCTAAAATGTTAAATAGTAAGCAAATATGGCATATTTTAGACAAATAGACGCAAACGATTGACAATTTGTCCATTCGCTCGGCTTTACCGCTTGCTTTAGCAAGAACTTCACGAGCGAAAGAAGTTAAGAAGTTAAGGAGTTAAGCCAATTGTCCAAATGACCTGCATAATACAGCGGGATGTTGTAGAGAGTGAATGCTCGGCCGTCGATTCGGGTGATGACATCGGAGGTCAGCGGACCGTTCCACAATCGTAGGGCGATATTCTCACGCGACTCTTCCATAAACTGATGCAGGGAGCGGAGCTTGGAATTGTTGCCAGTCTTTACCTCGATGGGCAGCAGATGCGACTTATAGCGTATCACGAAATCTACTTCTGCCTGAGAGTTGCGAGCATCGCGCACCCAAAACATACGCTTCTCGCCAAACATAGTTGTAGCGCCAAGAAGTTCCTGGGCTACGATATGTTCAGCAATGTCGCCGTTCCAGAGTTCGTCGCTGTCGGTAGTGAATAGCAGTTCTTCTTGCATTCCGGCTACGTAATTGACCAGACCGGTGTCAAGCCATAACAGTTTTGGACTCTTCTTCAGGTCGGGCAGTATGGGGAACGATGTTGACGTAAGAGGATAAACAAGTTCGAGGAGCAGAGTCTTCTCAAGCGTACGGAAGGCATTGCTAACATCAGCCGACTTGAACGAGGAGTTGGTGAATTTGGCAAACTGTATGCGATGGGCAGCCGATGTCCAGCCATAGTTAAGAATATAGCGTATAGAATCCTGCTCCTTCGGCTTGGCGGCATACTTCTCCACATCGTCGCGATAGCCCGAGAGCAGCGAATTGAATATGCCTCCAAGCCGCACCATGTCGCGATACTGTGCATAGTTGGCAACAACTTCTGGCAGTCCGCCTATTATCATGTATTTCTTGAAGAGGTCGAGCGTATAGCTGTGCAGTGACTGAGGTACCGATACAGCCTCAACCTGCTCGGCAAGAAGCTGCTCGCCTATAGCCGAAAGGAACTCTACAAATGTGCAGGGATGGAGAGCCATATACTCTACTCTACCCACTGGAAACGATATTTGACGGTCCATCAGACTCTCCAATAGTGAGCCAGCAGCTATAACATATATGTCGGGACGCTTCTCATAGAAGTAGCGTAACGACTGCACAGCCTTAGGTTCGTTCTGTATCTCGTCGATGAATATAAGTGTGCGGCAGTTGTCCTGACGTACATTTGCCTTAAAGAAGATGCCCGACAGCAAATCGTCGAAAGAATGGTCGGCAGCAAACAACGCTGCATTCTCGTTCTCCTCAAGATTAAGGTAGATGTAATTGTCGAATTCCTCGGCAAACATCTTGACAAGCGTTGTCTTGCCCACCTGGCGGGCACCACGCAAAACCAAGGGCTTACGTTCTTCCTTACGTGCCCAGTCGCGAAGATAATTGAGTGCTAATCGTTTGAACATATATAAATGGTTATAAATCAATCACAAAGATACACAATATTTTCAAATCCAAACCAAAAATCAACGAAAATCCGAGCAAATCCAAACCAACTTTCGCTGAATTTCGTATCAAATCCAAACCAACCAGCAGAAAAACCAGTATCAAATCCAAACCAACTGGCAAAGAGAAGGACTTTCAGTACACATCAAACCACCCATTCCATCCAATTGTTTGGAGTAATAACAGCTGTCTCCTTAACATCATACGCATTAAGGAATGATGATGGAAACTGAGTATTGGCGCGACGCGGATTCCACTTCATCTCAAAGACAGTGAACTGCCCATCACACTCTTCTATATAGTCAATCTCCTGCTGTTGTGTAGTGCGCCAAAAATAGCTGTTGACATAACGACCAGAATAATGATTGGCTTGCCTGCAAACATACGCGACTCTATCTTTTGCTGTAACTGTCGTTCTATCATAGATGTATGGATTGTTTGTCGAGGCAAAGATAAGAGAAAAATAGTCTAATCCCAAAAATCATATGTAATTTTGGGATTAGGCCTATCTTTGACGCGTTCAACTCGCAGTTTTGAGCGGTTAGAAATGCAAATATTGTATCGGGGCATAGCCGAATTTTGATTTTTGAGTTGGTCGCCTACGGCGATTTTGAATTATTGAATGTTGAGTTTTCAATACTAATCATAACTCTAAACTCTCAATCCTCAACTCTAAACTCTCAATTTTCAACTCTCAACTGGAACCAATCACAGCTCTGCTTTATGCAGTTCTGCCAATAGCTTCACGCTCTGACAATGCAGGTCGATGTGTCGTTGCAACTTCTCGTAGATGCTGTTTATCTCGACATAATAGACAAGGGCGGTGATTTCGCCATGCTGCAAAGCCTTGGCAAAGAGCGTGAGCGACTCTTGCAGAAGCTTTACATCGCTGTGGTCGATAACCTGCTGCAAACCCTGCAACTGCTCGTAGTTGGTGCGCATGGAAGCCTCAGCCTCATTCTGTGCCTGCATCACCTGCAACTCGGCACTCTCACGGCGCTGCCTGGCAGCCTTGACATTGTTGCTGTTGCTATATAGAGGGAAGCTTACACCTACGAGGAAGCCGTTGATGCCTTCGCCATGCTCGGTATTGCGACGATAGCCAAAGGAGATATTGGGCAACCACTCGTTCTTTTGCAACTTTAGGTTCATGTCGGCTGCACGTAGTGCCGTCTGCGCCACAGCCACATCTGCATCAGAGGCAAGTGCAAGAGCACGATACGATTCAAAGTTGGTTATCTGCGGATATTCGGGCAACACGGTATCTATAACGTCTATTGGCTTGCCGCCATTGAGCTGCCTAAGTTGCTGCAGAAGAGATGTGCGCTCACCCTGCGCCTCGTTAACAAGGGTGCGCACCTCCATACAATCAAGCTTTACCTTGTTAAGCTCAAGGGCGTTGGCATCGCCTGCATCCATACGCTTCTGATACATCTGCAACAAAGTCTCGCTGTTGGCAAGTCGCTCGTGGAGCATGGACAGTGTCTGGTTGAGACGTATAAGGTCGATGCAAAGGAGCTGTGCCTGGAGCAATATGTCGCGACGTTGCTTGATAAGAAGTTGCTCTCCTACGGTGTTCTGCATCTTTGCCTGCTTGTTGCGTGCAGCATACTTTGTGGGGAAGTCGATTTCCTGGCTAACCACAAGCTCGCTCTCTGCCACGCCTGAGTAGCCTTTGGTAAAGAACGGACTATACTCTACAGACGGGCCGCCAATACTGTTGGATGCCTTGATGTCGAGCACGTCGGCTTGATTGTCGTGGGCGAGAGCCTGGAGGGTGAGGTTATTGGATGCTACTTGCTTGAGCACGTCGCCGATGTTGTCGGCGAGGGCTATGCTATACGTGCTGAATGCCACGATTGTGGCGATTAGATATCTTTTCATATATAATAGGTACGATGAATGCATTGAGTAATGTGGAACTTATAAGTCCGCCGAGTATAACCTTTGCCATTGGCGACTGTATCTCGTTGCCAGGCAAATCGCCTCCAAGTGCCAACGGCACGAGGGCGAGAGCTGAGGTAAGAGCGGTCATGAGGATAGGGTTAAGACGCGAGAGCGAACCTTCGATGATGGCTTGGCGGATGCTCTTGCCTTCCTCTGTACGCAGGCGTTTGTACTCGGTGATAAGCAGCATACCATTGCGTGTGGCGATGCCGAATAGCGATATGAAGCCTATGACAGCTGGGATGCTTATCTCGCCCGTGGTGAACACTATTGCAAAGATGCCGCCAATGAGAGCCAATGGGAGGTTTAGAAGTATAACTCCGGCTTCCATAGCGTTGCGGAACTGCATGAAGAGGAGACAGAAGATTACGATAATGGCAAGGATGCAGGTGAGATATAGCACACGGCTGGCACTCTCCTGACTCTCAAACTGACCGCCATATTCTACATGATAGCCTTCGGGCAGCTGCACCTCCTCTGATACGGCTTCCTTGATGTCTGCCACTACATCGCTCAAAGCTCTGCCGCTGGTATTGGCAGATATTACAATCTTGCGCTGTACGTTCTCGCGGTTGATGGTGTTGGGGCCGGCGCTCGATATTATATCTGCCACATCGCTAAGCGGAACCTTACGTCCATCCTGGGTGTCGATAACGAGATCGTTTATCTCGTCGTAGTTGGCGGCCTTAACAACGAGGTTGAAAGCACGTCCTGCCTCGTATACCTGAGAAACAGTTTCGCCTGCAAGGTTGACAGCGAGGAACTCGTTAAACTCGGGAAGGGTGATACCGTTGCGTACAAGCAGCTCGCGACGTGGCACAATCTTAAGCTCGGGACGTTCTATCTGCTGCTCGACGTTGAGGTCGGCTATGCCATCTATGTCCTGGCAGGCATTCTTTATCTGATTGCCTATGGTGAACATTCGGTTGAGGTCGGTGCCAAACAGCTTGATGGCTATGCTTGCCTGGGTTCCAGAGAGCATAGCGTCGATGCGGTGAGAGATGGGCTGACCTATCTCTATATTGGCTCCGGCGAGTACTGAAAGACGCTTGCGCACGTCGTTGAGCACCTCTTCATGACTGCGGTATTTTAGTGCAAAAGGTGCTTCTATCTCGCTCACGTTTACGCCAAGGGCATGTTCGTCGAGTTCGGCACGTCCGGTCTTGCGCGCCACGGTCTTAATCTCGGGCACCTGAAGCAGCAAGCGTTCGGCACGTGCACCGATAGAATCGCTCTCTTCGAGCGAAATACCTGGAAGCGACGAAATATTGATGGTGAACGAGCCTTCGTTGAACTTGGGCAAGAAGCTACTGCCAAGGCAGAAGAACACGCCTACAGCCACTACAAACAGCGTAGCGGTGCCTACGATTACCTTGCGTGTGTTGGCAAGCACCCACTGCAATGCACGCTCGTAATATGTCTTGAGCCATACTGCCAAGAAGGCTTCCTTTGGCATCTCGCCCTTGCTCTTGCCAAGCAGGTAGCTACATAGCACGGGAGTGAGCGTGAGGGCTACAATGGTTGACGCAAAGAGGGCGGTGACGAAGGCTATGCCAAGGGGTATGAGCATACGGCCTTCCATGCCGCTGAGGAAGAACAGCGGCGCAAAGCTTACTACTATTATCAACGTAGAATTGAGTATAGGCATACGCACTTCGCGTGATGCGTTATACACAAGCTCTATTATTGGCATACGCTCTGACTCGGGCAATTCGCGGTTTTGGCGTATATGTTTGTACACATTCTCCACATCCACAATGGCGTCGTCGACAAGCGAACCGATGGCAATGGCAAGACCGCCGAGGGTCATGGTGTTGATGCTGATGCCAAGAGCATTGAGCACTATCATAGCTACGAGGAACGAGATGGGTATGGTGACGAGCGAGATGACCGTGGTGCGCACGTTGGCGAGGAAGAGCATCAAGATTATCACGACGAAGATGGCGCCCTCAATAAGCGACTTCTGTACGTTGTCGATACTGCTCTCGATGAAGTCGGCCTGACGGAAGATGTCTGTTGATATATGCACATCCTCAGGAAGAGTCTTGTGAAGGTCTTCCAGAGCAAGGTCGAGGTGCTTGGTAAGGTCGATAGTACTGGTATTGGGCTGCTTGGTTACGGTGAGGAGTACGGCTGACTGGGCTCGCTCGCTTGCCACACCGAGCTTGGGCGACTGATTGCCCACCTTTATATCGGCTACGTCGGCGAGGGTTATGACACTCTCGCCGTTCTTCTTGACGATACATGTGCCCAACTTCTCTACGTCGTTGGTAGAAGTGATGCCACGGATTATATACTCATTGCCGTACTTGTAGCGCACGCCACCGTTGGTGTTGACGTTCATGCCACGAGTAGAAGCCATGATATCGGAGAGCGAAACACCGAAGTGCTTCATCTTGCCAGGACTGACGAGTATCTGATACTCCTTGATGTCGCCACCATGCACGCTGACTTGAGCCACGCCTCCGGTGGAAAGCAGACGCGGACGTATCACCCAATCGGCATAAGTACGAAGGTCTTGCTGCGAAGTGTGCTTGCTGGTGAGGCTCACAATGAGCACTTCGCCGAGTATGGACGACTGCGGACCGAGCACTGGGACACTTACACCGACAGGCATCTGATCGCCAATAGCAGCAAGTTTCTCACTTACTATCTGGCGATCGAGATATATGTCGGTGCCCCAATCAAACTCTACCCACACTACAGAGAAACCATTGGTGGACTGAGAGCGGACACGACGCACACCGGTACTGCCATTGACGGCGGTCTCAATAGGGAATGTGACGAGCTGTTCCACTTCCTCAGTTGCCATGCCACCAGCTTCGGTCATGATGACTACGGTAGGGGCGTTGAGGTCAGGGAACACGTCGACATCGGTCTTGCTGGTGGAGTATAAACCGGCAATGACAAGCAGCACCGACGCCACCAACACGAGGATTCTGTTCTCAAGCGAGAAGCGTATTATCTTATTTAGCATAGATTTTTAGTGATTATGATTATGTGCAGGAATAGCGTTAGCAGCCGAAGCCAACTTTACTTGCATGGCACCCTTAGTCACGACGCGGTCGCCCTGCTTCACTCCCGTAAGTATCTCCACACGCTCGCCGTCGCTCTCGCCGAGTGTAACCTCCTGCTTGCGATAGCCCTCAGCGTCCACCTGAATGTACACAAAGTGGATGCCCTGCTCTTCGGTAATGGCTGTAAGCGGTAAGCTTATAACGTTAGGACGATCCTGAGTGATGAGATATATCTCGGCATACGAGCCTTGCACAACATCGCCTGTGTTGTTGAACTCGAATATAACGGGGATGTACGAGTTGTTGACCTCAGCCGAACGACCGTAAGACTGGATATGTCCGCCCATATCGGTGATGTCGTATAGACGCTTGCTGTAGCTGGTGCGGAACTTGGCACAGCGTATCTTGTTAAGCTCGTTGAAGTGACGCTCCGGTATCTCGGCACGCAGATAGAGGTGCTTGTTCTGGGTAATAACGGCAAGGGGCTGACCAGCTTCCACATAGTCGCCGCCATTGACCATAGATTGCTTGATATAGCCGCCGCGAGGAGCTGTGACCGTCACACCGCCGGCGCTGCGTGTGCGCTGCATGCTGGTGTAGGTGAGCTTGGCAGCCTCATATTCCGCCTTGGCAACGGCGAGGTCTTTCTCGCTTATTATCTTGTCCTTGATGAGTGTCTTCGCACGTGTATAGCCGCGCTCGGCACGCTCAAAGTCGATACGGGCACGCTGTACGGGGTCGCCATCAGCCATCTGCATACCTGCGGAAGTGATGGAGAAGAGCGTGGTTCCGGCAGCCACCTTTAGTCCTTCACTCACGTGGTTCTTATACTGCACACGTCCGCTGATGGTGGCAACAACGGCTGTCTCGTCGCATGATGCCGACATCACCTTGCCACTGGTGTGGATGACGCCATGAAACATGCCTGGCTTCACTTCCTCCACCTTCACTCCGGCAGCACGAGCCTTCTCAGGCGAGAGGATAATCTCGTCGGTATGGGCGCCTTTAGCCTCATGACCTTCCTCTTCGGAATCGTGGTCGTGGTGCTCGGTTTCCTCGGCATGCTCATGGTCATGGTCGTGATCGAGATGGTCATGGGACTTGCCTCCGCAAGCGACCATTCCCGCCACGAAGACTACTGATAATAAGTAATAAGTAATTCGTCTAAGCATATTTCATTAAGTATTTATTAATAAGCTAAAAAAAGTCAGGTGCAAAGATAAGGAATAAGCAATGCAACTATGTTGCAAAAGCAAAGATTTTACGCATAAATAGGAACATACGTACATATTAATATATGCGTAAGATAATAAAAGAGAAATAATTTACTCTATTAGGACATAAAAGAAGATGGAATGAGACGTTTGGAGATACAAACAAAGCGGATGCGCCGCACTTCTGAGAGTGCTTCGCATCCGCTTTGTATATTTGTTGTTGACTGAATTAGTCAGCGAGCTTTGCCTTGATGAACTCGCGGTTGAGGCGAGCGATGTTGGCGATAGACTCGTTCTTCG
>OJMJ01000865.1_pt1 | contig 14017 bp, 9 predicted proteins | sample 1597181 | NCBI WGS metagenome assembly OJMJ01 (sample SAMEA2452126, study PRJEB22498) | human gut metagenome | biome: human feces; feature: human gut; material: feces | place: Australia | collected 2012
ATTCCATACCTAGCTGGAGAGCCACCGGCCAGCCCAGTCGGTTCATCTCCTTGAAGTCTGCCTTATTAAGTGAACTATGGATGAGGTCGTGTCTGTATTCTCTGAATCCCTTGCCGGCAATCACAATGCTCACCATTGCCAGAGCCATGAGGATGCGGCTTACCAAGGTTGAGATTCCGGCTCCGAGCAAACCCAGTTCCGGAAAACCAGCCACACCGTAAATCAATACCCAGTTGCCGAGGATATTGACCACGTTTCCGCCAATCATCGCCCACATCGCCACCTTGGTCTTTCCGATACCATCCAGGAATTGCTTCATCGTAAAGAAGATACCCATGAAGAGAACCGAGGCAAGATTCACCAGGAAGTAGGGACGGATGAGCGATAGCAGTTCTTCCGGCTGTCCGATATGTGCCAGATTGAGATAGAGTAGGATGAGAACAGCCGTAAAAATGGCTCCCGTCAGCATATTGGCAAAGAAGGAGTTGCGAACCTTCTGTCCGATACAGTCGGTACGTTCCTCTCCGTAAAGCTTGCCGATGATAGGAGTGAGTCCGTAGGTGAATCCCATATAGGATACAAAGACGAGACCGAAGATATTGTTCACCAATCCGGCTGCTGCCAGTTCGGGTGTACTGTGATGACCGATCATCAGCGTATCAGCAAATCCCAGAATGATGGTTCCTAGTTGTCCGATAATAATAGGAAATCCTATCGAAAGCAGTTCCCGGTAATGATGTTTCTTATTCGTTGTAATCGATGTTGTATGATTATTCATATTGCTTTTAACTACTAATCTATTTCTTGTATTTTGTCATTGAGGGATGCAAAGTTACGGCTTTATTCAGTAACTACCAAATTTTTCTTTCAGAAAAAGATTTTTTCCTCCGTTTTATTTGGAGTTATCGGATAAAAAAACTATATTTGCAGAATCAAACAACTGACAATCAGATTTACAAACCAAATAAACATACCATTATGAACAACATTCCATTAGTATTTTGGCTCATCCCGATAGCCAGTGTTGTAGCATTGGGAATGGCATGGTTCTTCTTTCGTTCGATGATGAAAGAGGACGAGGGAACTGAGAGAATGAAAGAGATTGCTGCACATGTTAGAAAAGGTGCAATGGCCTACCTCAAGCAGCAGTACAAGGTGGTGACCATCGTCTTCGTGGTGCTTGCCATTGTTTTCGCCTTTATGGCTTATGTGCTGAAAGTGCAGAATCCGTGGGTTCCGTTCGCTTTCCTTACCGGTGGACTCTTCTCCGGACTGGCGGGATTCTTCGGTATGAAGACGGCTACCTATGCTTCGGCACGTACGGCTCATGGAGCTCGTACCGGTCTCGACAAGGGTCTGAAGATAGCTTTCCGCAGCGGTGCCGTGATGGGACTCGTTGTGGTTGGTCTCGGATTGCTCGATATTGCCATCTGGTTTATTGTTCTTAATGCGGTGTATGCTGGTGAGTCTACAGCCCTCATCACCATTACTACTACCATGCTTACCTTTGGTATGGGTGCTTCTACCCAGGCTCTCTTTGCCCGTGTAGGTGGAGGTATCTATACCAAGGCTGCCGATGTGGGAGCTGACCTGGTGGGTAAGGTAGAGGCAAATATTCCTGAGGATGATCCCCGGAATCCTGCTACCATTGCCGATAATGTGGGTGATAATGTAGGCGACGTAGCCGGAATGGGTGCCGACCTATATGAGAGCTATTGCGGTTCTATTCTCTCTACCGCTGCTCTGGGTGCCACCGCCTTTGCCATGAATAGCGACATGCAGCTCCGTGCCGTTATCGCACCTATGATTATTGCAGCCATCGGCATCTTCCTCTCGCTTATCGGCATCTATCTGGTCCGTACCAAGGAAGGCGCATCCATGAAGGATCTGCTCCATTCCCTGGGCTTGGGAACCAATGTAAGTGCCGGTCTTATCGCCGTTGCCACCTTTATTATATTATATCTCCTGGGCATCGAGAACTGGCTCGGACTCTCATTCTCTGTTATCAGCGGTCTGGTGGCTGGTGTCATCATCGGTCAGGCTACGGAATATTATACTTCCCAGAGCTACAAGCCAACACAGAAGATTGCTGAGGCTTCGCAGACAGGTCCTGCCACGGTGATTATCAAGGGTATCGGAACGGGAATGATTTCTACCATGGTTTCTGTGGTAACCATCTCTGTTGCCATCATGTTGAGTTTCCTCTGTGCCAATGGTTTTGACATGTCGATGTCTGCTAAGTCCATCAGTACCGGTCTTTATGGCATCGGTATCGCAGCTGTAGGTATGTTGTCAACGCTCGGCATCACCCTTGCTACAGATGCCTATGGTCCTATTGCCGACAATGCCGGAGGTAATGCAGAGATGAGCGGACTGGGTAAGGAGGTGCGTGAACGTACCGATGCCCTCGATGCACTTGGCAATACCACAGCAGCTACCGGTAAGGGCTTTGCCATCGGTTCTGCAGCCCTTACTGCTTTGGCGCTTCTTGCATCTTATATAGAGGAAATCAAGATAGCCATGATTCGTGCCGTAGAGAATGGCAAGCAATATGTGGATGCTGCCGGCAATCTCTTCGACCCATCGAATGCAAGCACCATCGACTTTATAAATTTCTTCCAGGTAAACCTGATCAATCCTAAGGTTCTGGTAGGAGCTTTCTTGGGAGCGATGGCTGCCTTCCTGTTCTGCGGACTGACGATGGGTGCTGTGGGACGTGCTGCTGAGTCAATGGTTCAGGAAGTTCGTCGTCAGTTCCGTGAGATTAAGGGAATCCTTGAAGGCAAGGCAACTCCGGATTACGGTCGTTGTGTAGAAATCAGTACCCGCAGTGCTCAGCGTGAGATGATAATCCCGTCTCTTCTTGCCATCATCATTCCTATCGTAGTAGGTCTGGTTTTGGGAGTAGCCGGAGTCTTGGGTCTTCTTACGGGCGGACTAGCAGCCGGCTTCACGCTTGCCGTCTTCATGTCTAATTCAGGTGGTGCCTGGGACAATGCCAAGAAGATGATAGAGGAGGGCAACTTCGGAGGCAAGGGTAGTGAGAATCATAAGGCTACGATTGTAGGCGATACCGTAGGCGACCCATTCAAGGATACCTCTGGTCCATCGCTCAATATCCTCATCAAGTTGATGTCGATGGTAAGTATCGTGATGGCTGGTTTGACCATTGCGTTCTTGTAAAAATCTGATAGCACCCCCTAGAAAAATAGCCCCCGATGCAAGAAACGCATCAGAGGCTATTTTTTTTCTATATATTAATGCCACATTTGCCACGCTACGCATTAACTGTCTGATTTACTGGAAATAAAGCGTGGCAATAAGCGTGTTTTTTATTGCCACTTATTGCCACCTAATTACAAAAATAGTACGATTCTTTTTATTGTGTCTATAAAAATAGGAACAAAAAATAAGGAGTGTCTACTATTTCAGTTTTATAAAATTGAGAGTGTCTACTATTTCAGTTTTATTAAATTGAAAGTGTCTACCTTTCTAGTTTATAAAGTAAAAAAGTGTCTACTGAAATCAGGAAAAGTCAAAATGATTAATTTTGCAGCAAAATTGTAAAAACCGCGATCCACCTTTAGGGGTGGGTCCTTTGTCTACTTCTATTAGGAACTAGAATGAAGTATGTAAATACTAACTAGGAATAAGATAGAAGATTGACAAGTAGAATTAGGAATAGAGAAAATAATTGTCAACTTACAATAGGAATAAGAAACTATGTAGTCAACTAAATATAGGAAACTACACAGGAAAAGTCAGCACATTGGCTGGTCCCTGAGTGCCCGTCACATGGGCACTCAGGGACCATGTGATGGGCATCGACAGACCATGTGATGGGCACTCATTGCCCGTACGGTGGGCATCGAGTGCCCATTTTATGTGATGATTTTTGGGCTGTGGTTTAACGATTTTAGTTGACCACTTTTAGTTTTGTGGCATTAATGTAGGAAAACTTTTTTCATGTATATTGCGAAACTTATATTGTCTTTTAATATTATGGTAAGAAGTCGGATTCTTGCATTGTAAGAAAGAAGATGTTGATTGAAATTCTAGAAAAATGAACATAATATGTGAGAAAACATAAGAAAAAGGAACATGCATGAATTCTTTTTTGTACTTTTGCATTCGAAACAAAATACAAGACTTATGAAATCGAGATTCTTAACAAATTATACAGAGACAACCTTCCTGTCAACCATTCAGATGAATTTGCGTCGTTGCAAGGCATTTGATTTCTCAGTCAGCTTTATCAAGAAAGCCGGCTTGGTACTCCTGTCTAAAGATATCAAGGCTGCCGTAGAACGTGGAGCCAAAGGAAGAATCATCACTTCTACCTATCAGAACTTCACAGACGTAGAATCCTTGAACTTTTTCATGAGCCTGACACGATATCCCAATTTTGAATGCCATCTGGATGATGAATGCTTCCACGATGAGAAAAACTATTCTACCAATGGATTCCACTCCAAGGGCTATCTCTTTGAGATGGAAGATGGAATAGAGATGATAGTTGGTTCATCTAATATCACCCGCTATGCTTTGTTGAAAAACATAGAGTGGGATTTGGTTGTAAACTGCGACCGTGATACCGAGGCTTATCTTGATGCAATGAATGAGTTTGTAAACCTTTGGAACCAAACTTATGAATTATCACAGGATAGAATCAAGGATTACTCTACAAAACTCAGTTTTGCTATAGAGCGTTGGGATATGGATTACGATATGGCGAATTCCGATATCAAGCCTAACTATATGCAGCGCAAAGCGCTTCGTGAATTGAATCGTTACCGTGCCATCGGACAGGAGAGGGCTTTGGTGATATCTGCTACAGGTTCAGGAAAAACGTATCTGGCAGCATTTGATGCGCTCAATTTCAACCCAGACAGATTACTCTATATTGTGCACGAGGGTTCTATCTTGAAGAAATCCTTAGAGACATTCCAAAAGGTATTTGGTGGCTCTAAAACTTGCGGCTTGTATAATGCGGAAGCAAAGGAAACAGAAGAAGATTTTCTGTTTTCTACCAATGTTTCGATGTGTCGTTCGCTCGAACTCTTTGATAAGAAGGAATTCGATTATATCATCATCGATGAGTGTCATCATGCTGTGGCAGACAGTTATCGGAAAATTATCGACTATTTTGAACCTGAGTTCCTGCTGGGTTTGACAGCTACCGAGAACCGTATGGATAATCAGGATGTAGTAGAGATTTTCGGCAATAATATCCCATACGAGTTGCGACTTCGTGATGCCATCATCAATGATTTGATTGTACCATTCCATTATTTCGGTATTCGTGACGAACTGGTTGATTACGGTTTGACTGCTTCAGGAGAACGCCGTATGATATCACAGATTTCTACACCAGAGAACTGTGAGTTTATCCATCAACAGATAGAGAAACATCGTATGGAAGGACAGAAACTGAAGGCTCTGGCTTTCTGTAGAAACATCCAGCATGCTAGAATGATGGCTGATAATCTGGGTGATTATTATCATACAGCTTTCTTGAGTGGTAAGAACAAGACCGGTGAACGTATTCGTGCCTACAATGATTTGCAAGATGAAAACCGGGATTTGGAAATCCTGTTTGCTGTAGATATTCTGAACGAGGGTGTGGATATTCCTGGTGTCAACATGGTGCTTTTCCTGCGCCCAACGGAATCGAGTACCATCTTCTTACAGCAATTGGGTCGAGGACTTCGTAAGTATGCCAACAAGCCTTATGTTACTATACTCGATTTCATCGGCAACAGCTATAAGCGTAGCGTTCATATAGCCTTGGCACTTGGTAGTCTTTCCCGAAATTCCATCTTGGAGAAGAAACTCTTGAAGTTTATGGTAAGGAATGATTTCAAGAGCTTGGGTCTGGATGATTATGGCGTTGAGATACACATCGATGACCTTTCTAAAGAAGAAATCATTGACAAGATAGAGAGCGAGAATTTCAATCGCATCAACTATCTGAAGATGGATTATCAGAATTTTAAGGCATATCTGAAGACTCCGTCTTATCCATCGCACATGGATTATATGAATAGTGATTATGCTCCTAATCTCTTGAAATTCATGAAGATAAAAATTGGTTCCAAGAAAACCAATTCTTATTATGGCTTCTTGAAAGGCATAGAGGAAGAGGATTTGCCTGTATTCTCAGAAGAGCAGATTGCTTGCATCAACTATCTTTCAAGTCTTTTGCCTTTGGTAAGAGAGTATGAGTATTTGGTAATCAAGAATTTACTGAACGGAGAGACTAGGTTATCGCATATAGAAGCCAATATCCAGGAGGAGATCCCTGGTTTCAAGCATGAGCAACTGGAGCACGCTTTGCGATTCCTGGAAGAGGGATTTGCTGTGAAGATAGAAGCGGATGAAGTGCATTTATGTGGCGAAAGAGAACAGGAATATGAGGCATATCTGCAAGATTTGCTTAACTATGGTTTGACGCAATATGAGGCAAGATATGCTGAAACGAAAGAAGATTTCCTGTTGTGGCAGGATTATCGTCAGGACCAGGTGCTCTTGATAATCCTGGAGAATCCGAAGCACAATCAGTATGGCACTTACTATAAGTATGGCAATATGTATGTATTTGCTGGTTTAAAGAAGGATGCCTCGCTGGATGAACATTTGAAGTATAATGACAAGTTCTTGTCGCCAGATGTTTTCCAGTGGGAGAGTATTGCTCGTATCTCTGCCAAGGATGAGGCTTTGCAGCGAACTGCCAAGAGGGTATTGGTGTTTGTGAGGAAGGTGAGTGCTGAGAATGGTATCACTCTGCCATATACTTATATCGGAACTGGTCATTTGGAGAATCCGAGAAAGGATGTAACGACGAATGGTTCCATATTGTATGATATTCACATGGACAATCCGTTGCCGCAGGAATTGCAGGAGGATTTCCAGTGGATGGAGTAAATGATAATTTAAGGAGATAAGACAATGAAACATTATAATGTGGTAGCTGCCGTGGTTTGCCATGAAGGCAAGTTCCTCTGTATGCAGAAAGGCAAGACGAAGTTTGAATATACCAGCTATAAATGGGAGTTTCCTGGTGGCAAGATTGAGCCTGGTGAAACTCCTCAACAGGCGTTGGCTCGTGAGTTGATGGAGGAGATGGAGTATCCTGTAGAAGTAGGAGAGAAGCTGGTGACCGTGAATCACGAGTATCCCGATTTCTCAATAACAATGACTGCTTTTCTGCGTACTCCAAAAGCTGAGGCTGATGGGTTCAAGAGAAGGGAGCATGCTGATAGCAAATGGTGCAGCAAAGAAGAACTGAAGGGGCTCGACTGGGCTGCTGCGGATGTAGGGATAGTTAGAATTTTGCAATGAAATACTCGATGGCTGCTAGCAAGTCATCGAGATTGTTCTTGATGACATCTAGCACTATATCTCCGTCTATATCAAAGTAACCATGTGCAATATGGTTACGTATGCCAATAACATCTTGCCATGGTATTTCTGGACGTTCAATTAATAGGCGAGATTGTGTTAATCTGTCAATTTGCTTGACTCCTTCTCCAATTGCCTCTATAAGCATACAGCTAGCTGCAAGATTCTTCATTCCCTCAGGTGTACAATAGTAATCATCAACAGTCTGTACATCTTTGTTCCAATCTTGCAATTGTTTGATAGCTTTCTTAATTTGTATTAAGGTGCCAACTATTCTATTTGATGATGTATATTCCGTCATGTTCTATTTCTTTAAGAAGGAATGGGTTAATGTGTTTGTGCATTCTTACTATATCAACAGAGCATTCTAGTAAGTTTTCTAAAAAACGCTTTAATCTAACCACAAGGAACATTTTTGGTTCCATATCTACACATATATCCACGTCACTACCTTCTTTTTGTTCATTTCTAGAAACTGAACCAAAAAGGCGCAATGACTTAACTCCGAAGTTCTTTTTTAGCTCTTCGGCATGCGATAAAATCAGTGCAATATAGTATTCCTTTGACTTCATAATCATCGTTTTTTGTTGCTACCGCAAAGATAAGATAAAAACTTGAAACTACCAAACAAAAGCCTTCTTTTTTATGAATTATTACACGATTATAGATTTGATACTACATAATATTCGATTTTGGTATATCCGATAAAAGAATATATATTTGCGCCTAAAATTAAAGAAATAATGGACAAGAGCATACATTCACATTTATATCACCAAGTCATTGGTCGCTTGCGCAGCAAGCGCGAAATGGGGGGGGTAACACAAAAACAACTCGCTGAACTGCTGAAAGTTAATCAGGCGTTCATAAGCAAGGTTGAGACTTGTGAACGCCGCCTTGATATCATAGAACTTCATCATATTTGCCAGGTTTTAGGCATCTCGTTTGTCGACTTCATCCAGGAAGTCGATAGGGATATTCTGTGCAAAAATGAAGAAGAAAGTCACATAACCATTAAAGATTTAAAAAAATAAGGTATGGAAAAAATTAATAAAAAAGAATTTCATGCCTTTACTTTTGTGGATTTATTTGCAGGTATCGGTGGTTTTCATACGGCTATGCATAGTGTGGGAGCTCATTGCGTTTTTGCAAGTGAATGGGATAAATATGCACGTATATCCTATGAGGCAAATTATAAAGATATAGAGCCAAATCTTTTCAAAAAAGACTCATTGGGAAATTATAAATATTTTAATGAAGATATAACGAAAGCAAATCCTGCAGATATTCCTGATTTTGATGTTTGTTGTGGTGGATTTCCTTGTCAGCCGTTTTCCGTAGCCGGACTCAAAAGAGGTTTCGAAGACACCAGAGGTACCTTGTTTTTCAATATAGCAAATATTGTAAAATATAAAATAGAGCATGGTTGTCCTCCAAAGGTCTTGTTTCTAGAAAATGTTAGAGGTCTAAAGAGTCATGATAAAGGTAATACGTTAAAGGTAATCCTTGCTACATTGGAAGAGTTAGGCTACGGCGTTTCATATACAGTACTTAATGCTAAATATTTCGGCGTACCTCAGAACAGGGAAAGATTATTTATCATAGCATGGTACAAGAAAGCTATCAATGTAGAAACGTTCAAGTTCCCATACGGTATTGATACAGATGGTAATACCATATATGACAAATCAAAGTTAAAAGAAGGAACTATGCCTACTAAAGTTTCTGATATATTCGAGCCAGATGATGCTGTGGCAGACTTTACTATTTCTGATAGAATGTGGGAAGGTCACCAGAGACGTAAGGAACGCAACATGGCTAACGGCAAAGGTTTCGGTTATCGTAAATTCTTCGGTGATAGTGAGTACTGTAGTACGATTTCTGCAAGATATTGGAAAGATGGAAGTGAAATCTTAATAGATCAAGCTGATAAAAACCCTCGTACATTATCACCTGTAGAAGCAGGAAGATTACAGGGATATAGAATTATTGGAAATGGATGGAAATATCCGGAATGTGCTGATAACCAGAATTACAATTCTGCTAACCCTGAATTCCGAATAGTAGTTTCAAAGAAAGAAGCATATCATCAATTTGGAAATAGTGTAGCTGTACCTGTGATAAAAAGGTTAGCACAAGAAATAGTTAATCAATTATTAAATAAGTCATAGTATGGAGGAGTTGTTAGATTTAGGAGTATTGAAAGCAAGTTTGAGTGAGCTCATTGCTCATTCAAACATGGATGACTGTGTTTTGCCTGATAAGTTCAAAGTAAAATTTCGATCCTTTGGCGAATATAAGATAGAACGGTATAACATGTATACATTGCAGGTTAGTTCTAAAAAGTCTTTACTGGTAATACCTAACCAATGGGTATATATAGCTGCATGCTGTTGTCAGTATTATATAGAATTGGTTAAGTATAAGAAAAAGCTAGAAGATTTTGGTTTCACGGATGATATGTATGAAGCTTGCCATCCAAGTAAAGATAATAAAGGCATTCCAGAGAACCAGAAAACTAAAGAGGTTTGCAAGGAAAAAGCAGAGCATTTTCTTGAATCCTATGATGGTACAGACAAAGAGCTTCTGGTAAAATTCCTTTGGGATTACGAGTTTTGGGGTGGTGGAAAGAATATAAAACGTTCGAATGATTTTACCGATTCTCCTGTGCTTAATATTGCAAATACAATTAACGCTTCTAGTAGTTTGATAGGGGCTATAGTAAAAGGACTGGCAAATCAAAATTGTCTGAACTTGCTTCTCGAATCGACTGAATGGAAGTCTTTTGAAGGGTCATCGGCTAGCACTACTTCTACAAAAAAGAACCCTGAGAGTACAATACCTCTCCAGCAAATCTTCTACGGTGCCCCTGGCACCGGCAAGAGTCACGCTATAAACGAGCTTACAGCGGGCAAGGATGTTATCAGAACAACGTTCCATCCTGATACCGACTATTCCACTTTTGTAGGTGCATATAAGCCTACCACTAAGTCTGTACCTGTAACGACTGTTATTGGTACTAATGCCGTCCCTGTAATTTATAACGGCAAGGAAATGATGGAGGATAAAATCGTCTACGAGTATGTGAGTCAGGCCTTCCTGCAGGCATACGTTGCGGCATGGAGGAAGTATTGTGACGTACAGGAGGGCGAAGAGCCTGTGGACGAATTTTTGGTTATAGAAGAGATTAACCGAGGCAACTGCGCCCAGATTTTCGGTGATCTCTTCCAGTTACTCGACCGTGGCGATGAAGGATTCTCTGAGTATCCTATCAAGGCTGATTCTGACATGAAGAAACTGCTCGAAAAAGAATTTAAAGGACTGGAAATCAAGAATAAGGAGGGTATTAACGCTCTGTTTAAAGGTGGCAAGGACATTGTAGCCGAAGTGTTGGCTGGTGACGTCCTGCTGCTTCCTAACAACCTCTATATTTGGGCAACTATGAATACCAGCGACCAGTCTCTCTTCCCGATAGATTCTGCCTTCAAGCGCCGTTGGGACTGGAATTATGTGCCAATAAGTAATGCTGGTAAGAACTGGATGATTGAAGTGAACGGAGCCCAGTATGATTGGTGGAATTTCCTTGAGGCTATTAATGACAAAGTTTATCATGCAACCTATTCAGAAGACAAGAAGCTAGGCTATTTCTTCTGCAAGGCTAAAGATGGTGTAATAAGTGCCGATAAATTTGTCAGCAAGGTTATCTTCTATCTTTGGAATGATGTGTTCAAAGACTCTGAATTTGAGGGAGATACCTTTAAAGATGAGGATGGAGAAAAACTCTCATTTGACAAGTTCTACTCTGTAGAAAATAATCAGGTGAAAGTGAATGGAACGAAAATCGTTAAATTCCTGAGTAACTTGAATTTGGAACCTTATTCTGAAGCTGATGAAGACAACAGCGAAGAGGGATTTGAAACCGAAGGCGATAAGAAACTTCCAAAAACTTCTAAAGTGTTTTCTGTTGAATTCCCTGACGGAACCGTAATAAACGAGAATAATAAGTTTGATACCTATCATAAGACGCTTTCTAAAATCGGAATAGAACAGGTGGAGAAAATTGCGGCAGAAATGAAGTATCATCGTCTTCATACACCTTTGGTAACAAAGAGTAAATATGAGGCTATATTGAATAAACCTGAATATAGTTATATCCAAGAGGGCGATTGTTTCATTGTTAAGGGTATTAACAACATCACTATGTACCGCATGGTAATGTTGTTGGATAACCGCTTAGACTTGCAGCTGAAAGTATGTTATGAATAAGACTGTTATCTGCAAATAAACGATTTAAAAAGTAGGAAAATGAGAATCCTGATAGAAGAATATCAATACCAAGTGTCTGATGTGCATAATGTGCTATACGGCATCGATGCAATGGAGAACATAGATGGCAAAGTGTCCATTCATTATGTAGGGTATTATTATAATGCCCTATTAGGCGACTGTGTATTTATTCTTCCTAAAGTGTTGCTGCGTGATGTTGACGGCAAGGAACTTGCTTTTGGCAAGTACCTGCCATACGAGATTATCAATCCTGAAGGTCAGGAGAAACTGACAAAAGAGGAGCGCGATTTTCTATATGGCTTTGCCGTATGGATATATAGAGCTATTGTTGTATATAAGAACGACAAGAGGAACGACCCTACCATCGTATATCAGAAGATGATCAATCAGGTGGGTGGTAGCAGCAAGAGAAAGAGCAATACATTTCTGGATATTCTTCTGTCGCTAATCCAGTTTAATAAGGATAATAAGAGCTTCTTCTTCTTCGTGTTGAAGAACCTCCATTCCGGCTTGAACAAGATAAACTGGACCCGCACTATCAGTACCACTTCTGCAATCATTCAGGGTGGAGATGCTATCTACTTAAACCCTGTCAACAAGAAACGCAAGATTAACTTCGATGAAGAACTGCTTGTCATCTTCTTCTCGATTCTCAATTATATTGGCGATACATACGGATTTCCTAAAGAGATTAACTGCAATTTTGACCTGATAAAGGGCAAACAGTTTGAGAAATACAGAAATGGATATGGCAAAGTACGCTTGAATCAGATTAAGTATAAGTATTTTTCAGACAAGGCGTTGCAGCTTTGGAAGCTCTGCTATGCTTTCTTCGACAAGTCGCATCAGATATATGTAAATACCAGCCAGAAAGAATATCTGCTTGTCAAGAGTTTTCATATCGTGTTTGAGGCAATTATTGATGCCTTGGTGGGCGATAATCCGCTGCCTGATGGAATGGACAAGAAACAGGAAGACGGTAAAATTGTTGACCACCTCTTTACGGCGAAGAGCTTGATTAATGACCAATCAAGCAATACTTATTATATTGGCGACAGCAAATATTATAAGATGGGAAATGAACTCAGTAAAGAGTCGGTTTATAAGCAATATACTTATGCAAGAAATGTGATACAATGGAATTTGGATATCTTCAACAGTGGTAAGAAGCCGTCATCCGGTATAAAACTGCGTGATGATGAAACAGAAGGATATAACATTATTCCTAACTTCTTTATCTCCGCAACAATGGATGAAAAGTATCGCTATGCCATAGATGGTATTAAGGAAACCGACAGAAAGAACAATCGATATATGTCGAAGCATTTTCAAAATAGGTTGTTTGATCGTGATACTCTGCTTCTGTTCCATTATGACGTTAACTTTTTGTTCGTACTTTCGCTTTATGCAAGAAACAACAAGGGAGAACAGAATTTATGGAAGGAGAATATCAGAGCCAAGTTCTGTTCTGAGATAAGAAACTGGCTCCAGCAGGATTTCAGCTTCTATGCCATGCGTCCGCTTCCGTCTGTGAATGCAAAAGAATATGTAGAAACACATTTCAGGCAGGTTCTGGGTAAGGTGTATACCCCATTTGAGGAAGAAAATATCTTCTCTCTTGCTCTCGATAAAAAAGACGAAAAAAATAATGAAGCATTGCTTGCAGAGCTTAAGAAGAATTTTACGGTAAAGGAGTGCAGTCTGGGTACCGATCCGCATGAAGTCTTGCCTAAAGAAGGTGTTTATGAGCATGTTAAGGATGTTATCCCTCAAAAGGGACTGGTATATAAGGTCGAGAACGTATTTGTATTAGCTGTCGATAGGGATGCTTATGATGATTATGAGCATAATAGGCTTTCTATGGAAATCCCTCTGGACATCAATAAAGGTATGTTCAAGATAGATTCTATCGACTATTTTATGTTTATAGTTGAGAATGCATCTGAAGGATATTATCGGGTGACAAATTCAAGACTGAGAATAAAGGATGATAAACTGATTTTAGCCCTGTCGCTAACTGATTACCAGAGCTTTGGATTCGGTTTCAAGGAAGTTGCTGAGTGCGAGACGAAAACTATCGTTTCATTGCGTGATCTGATGAATATAGGATAAGGTAGTTTATCACATCTATCTCTCCGCTATCACTTCAATCCCCTCTCTTTCAACTTCCTTGAGAAGGAAGGGATTGAGGTGGTGATGCTTTCTGATAATATCAACTGGGCAGCCTAGAAGTTTTTCAAGGTATGCTTTCAGACGGACTATCAGAAAAAACTTGGGGGCATTTCTACATAGATATCTACATCGCTGCCATCATGGTGCTGGTTTCTTG
>OJMJ01000866.1_pt1 | contig 14012 bp, 8 predicted proteins | sample 1597181 | NCBI WGS metagenome assembly OJMJ01 (sample SAMEA2452126, study PRJEB22498) | human gut metagenome | biome: human feces; feature: human gut; material: feces | place: Australia | collected 2012
ATGTTCCCATCATCACACCATATAATATATTCTTTAGTTTCATTATGTTTCTTTTTAATATATGTTTAAAGCATTAGGATTTTTCACTTTTCCCTTAGAACGTCAGTCCCAAGCTCAGTGTATATGTTCTTGGTCTTGGATAGAAGCTGCTGTCTACTCCGTTTGGCACCTCAGGATCGGCACCCGAGTAGTTGGTTATGCAGAATACATTCTGCACCATAGCCGATAGTGACAACGAGCACCACTTGGTTATCTTGCCAAAGTTGTAGCTCAAGTTGATGTTGTCAAGCTTAAGGAACGAGCCATTCTCCACATAATAGTCTGAAAGATACTGGCGTGTCTTGAAGCCTGTCTTCATATAACTGCGGTTGAGATTATTTAACTGCAATCCGTCGGCCCAAGTCTCCATCTCCCATGCTCCGGTGTTCATAGCTGTAGAATTGTATACATAGTTGCCTATGTTGGCGCGGAAACTCATGCCGAGTGTCAATTGCTTGTAGCGCAGAGATGTAGATAGACCCATGATGTAATCGGGCATCGGCGAGTGGTAGCGATAACGGTCCGACTCGTTTATTACGCCATCGTTGTTAAGATCGGCATATGCTCCCTCGATTGGCTTTCCGCTGCGGTCGTACAGCTGCTTGTATACGTAGAACATATTAGGTGTATAGCCCTCGGTTAGCACTTGAATCTGGTTCTGATCCTTAACCGTTGGACCTACAATCATATTGGTCTCGCTGTCGCTCTTAACCAATGAAAGGTTCTTAACCTTCATCTTCTGCCAAGTGAAGTTGTACGAAAGATTCCACTCCCAATCCTTGGTCTGCACCGGTGTGGCATTGAGTGTAACCTCAATACCATGGCTGTCCACATTGCCCACATTCGTAGTGATGGTCTTGCCAAACTGTGTGCCAGCTGCAGCCGGAACTGTTGCTATAAGGTCCTTGGTCTTGCGAGTATAGAAGTCGAACGACCCTGAGATGCGGTTCTTAAGGAATCCGAAGTCGAAACCTACGTTCCAAGAGTCGGTTGTCTCCCATTTAAGGTTAGACACATATGCCTCTGGACGATAGGTGTTAATCCATGTTCCATTGACATAAGCCTCGGCTCCCGATGCGCTGTATGTATAAACAGGCAGATAATTATAATTGCCGCCTACCTCCTGCTGACCGGTTACACCGTATGAAGCACGCAATTTGAGGTTGCTAAGCACCTTGTTGTCCTTAAGGAACTTCTCGTTGCTGATGGTCCAACCCAAACCTACTGAAGGGAATGTACCCCAACGATAGTCGCTGCCAAAGCGTGAGCTGCCGTCACGACGCATGGTTGCTGTAAGGAGGTAACGTCCATCGTACGAGTAGTTTACACGTCCATAATATGACAACAAAGTATGACGATAGTCCTCTGCCTTGTGGGTTTTGAGCTGCGAGCCAGCCATGTTATACTCTATTGTCTCTGGCGATGTCGACTTCCAATACTGATAATCGTAACCTATTGTAGCATCGACATTGCTCTTTGCCTCCTCAAAGTAGTGGCCATAGTTGGCGTAAACGGTAAGCAGATTGTTCTGCTTCTTCTGCGGACCGTAGTTGTAATTGTATCCGCCATCAAAGTAGTTGGATGCCGCATAGTCGGGTATGCGTGTGTGTCCTTTGCCTTCTGCCACGTCGGTGCCCACTGTTGCATGCAGCTTTACATCTGGAAAGAAGTGGAGCTTGTAGTCAACATCAAAGTTGCCTATAAATCGCTTCACATCGCTGCCAGCATCATACATGTCGACAAGTCCACGTGGGTTGCGCTGTCCGGCTGATGTATTGATAGGGTTGCCACTTGCGTCTAACGACTCGGTATAACCGCCAAGTTTGTCCGAACCAGAATATACTGACAATGTGGGGTTGAATGTAGCCGCTGCCCAAATAGCATTGCTGTTGTAGAACGAGTTCTTGGCTATAGACCCCTTGGCATTGAGCGTAAGCTTTAGGTGGTCGTTAAAGAAACTGGGGTTGAGCACAAGATTACCGGTAAAGCGCTCCGACTTGTCGCCGCGAATGATACCATTCTGGTTGGCATAACCTATAGATGCACGAAACGGCAGACCCTTTACGATGTTGCCCGAAAGCGACAGATTGTTGTCGGTAGATAGTGTTGTGCGATATACCTCGTCAAACCAATCGGTGTTGGCATTGCCAAGCAAAGCCTTCTGAGCGTCGGTGCCCTGGGCATTTATAACATTGCGAAACTCGTCGGCACTCAATACATCCACCATCTGTGCACGTGTCTGCATGGTGTTGGTAGACGAGAATTGTATGTTGAGCTTCGAGTCGCTACCCTTCTTTGTTGTTATAAGAATAACACCGTTGGATGCACGCGAACCATAAATAGCCGTAGATGCAGCATCCTTTAATACAGTCATCGACTCGATGTCTTGCGGGTTAATCATGCTAAGGAAGTTGTCGGCACCCGAGATGCCACCAAGCTCCAAAGGCACACCATCTACAACTATAAGCGGGTCGTTAGAGGCATTCAACGAGGCACCACCACGTACGCGAATAGTGCTTCCCGCGGTTGCCGAACCAGAGTTCGACATAATCTGTACACCCGAGACCTTACCATTAATAAGTTGCTCGGGCGATGATATAGAGCCTTTGTTGAAATCCTTGGCCTTGACAGTGGCAACCGAACCAGTAAGATCGCTTTTGCGTGTAGTACCGTAACCAACAACCACCACCTCGCCTATCTGCTTGTCGTTAGAGTCGAGCTGTATGGTCATAACACCGTTCTTTAGTTGCACGGTCTTGGCTACATATCCTATATATGATACAGAGATTTGCTTGGTTCCTTCGGGAACTGTAAGCGAGAAGTTGCCGTCTATATCTGTAACGGCTCCTGTTTTGCCACCATCGAGCATAATAGTGGCGCCCATAAGAGGTTCTTGATTGTTGGCATCCACAACGCTGCCCTTTACAATGCGGTTCTGCGCAAATGCCGACAGGCTTGATGTTGCAAGTAGTCCGGCAAGAAGTAACGCGAAACGTCCTGTGGATTTGTTTCCTTTTGTTTGGTTCATGTTCAAAACGTTTAGGTAAATTATGGTTTGGTTTAAATTTTGTCTTTTACTGAAAATGGTTGTCTTAAAGAACAACTTAATCTGATCTTGTTTTCTTACTCTTGAAGATTTGAAACGGATAGGTTTTTTGTTGGTTGCAAAATTACAAGCATTGACTAATTTGAGGCGTCACAAATTAGACAAAAGACAAAACAAAACGGACAAACATGCGGCTAAACGCCCATAAACAAAGGATTTGGCAAATATGTAAAGGCTTTTGGAAGAAATTTTTTATGCCTAACACTGAACTATTAGTAAACAAGATATGAACAAAAAAGCACGAAGAACCATCATCAATAAACCGCAATTTATGGATGAAAAGCTGGGATAAGAAGAACGGGGAAACAAGAGGATTTATTTGCTCCCAAAGTAATATAATATTACTTGCACATTTAAATATATATTACTTTGCATTTTAATATAATATAACTTTGCATTTAAATATATATTACTTTGCCATTTAATATATATTACTCTTTGTCATGCCGTCTTTGTCCATTTGGCGCATACTGTGGTAAAGTGGAAGACAAAACTTCTTGATTATTGACAAAACTGCGAACACCAAGAGTGCCGTTGATGACTTTGTCAAATGAAAGCGCATAGAAAGCCTTGCTTGCGTAATAAATTCCTCCGAAAGGAGTGATTTTCTCAGATTTTATGTTTATCTTTGCCATATGTCAGATATTCTTTATTTGAGTTTTAAGCAGCACTAAGGTAAGTGAATTTCCTGACATATGCAAGCATTGAATAATTTATTGTTATCCAACGACTTGCTTTCTTGTAAAAATAACAAGTCTGCTAATTTAATGTATTAACCAACTTACACACGCTATTATGAAAAGATTGCTACTCTTCATGTTACTGCTTGTGACAGGGCTTGCGCCTTCATGGGCCGACAAACTTAAACTGCATGTTACTGACATGCAAGAACACAATGTAGCCAATGTTAAATTAAGAATAGGCTACGATGATGCTCAATATCAAACAACCGATGCCACCGGCTACGTTACGTTTAATTTGCCCAACGGCTTTTACGAAAGTTTGGGCAGCTATGGAGCAACTTTTAACCTTGAGTACGAAAGCGATGAGTACGACGTTGACGACAGCGGACAGCCAACTTACCGCTTTAGCACAAGCACCGAATTTAAAGTTTACGCTCAAGACAAAGGGCAAACCGTTAATGCGACTTTTGAGGAGGCTCAGTTCTTCCAATTCGATTTTACCAAGCACCTTACCCAACTGCAACGCAACTATTTAAGTGGAAAGGCGTTGAGTTTCACGGTATTCTACAACTACAACGACGGACATAGTTCTACCCGCACAATTCTATATAAAGGCGAGAGCAAAAAGAATTTGTTTTTGCGCACCGACAAGAGTTGCTACAAAATTACTTGCAGGGTAAGTTCTGACTACTTTGGCAATGTTAACAACACGATTGCCGAGCTGGCTAATGGAGCTATATATTTGCCCGCAAACATCGGCGTTGACCTTACTACCGGACGCATTCCTGTTACACTCAACAGCCTTACGGGAGTAGATGGCAAAGCGGTAACTGAAGGACAAGTGGGCGCTTACAACTTGGCGAACGGACTGCCAGCCGTCATTGGTTACGTTGGCAACGACGATTACAACAAGAGCGTAAACTGCCTTTTGAAAAACTATCAGGGCTTTACTTACCACTATACGCTTGACAGCAACAACAGCTTCGACCTTGACTTGCAAAACAAGGGCAAAGAGGTAACTTGCACACTGAAGAACCACGATGGCTCGCCTATGGCCAACGCTGAGGTGCTCACCCTTAAAAGGAATAATTACACCTACTCATACGACTCGCTGCTCGTAACTACCAGCGACGCACAAGGCGAGGCTCACTATTACAAGGTGCAGTCAACAGGCGACATCATGCCTTGGCCCATATACATTAACCCGAACCAAAAGGGCTACGCTGGAACAGAAATTAACCCCTACGATGATGATGACGACAACACCGTTATTGTTATTGACTACTCAAAACAGAAGTTTGTTACCCTGCGCATTAAGAACTTCAACACTGACGAATGGAACAAGCTTTACACGCAGGAAATTGACTTTGGCGTGTCGTACGCGATCGCTCAAAACGAATTTAGAGATACACAAACCACCTCATTCAACGATGGCAACGACCTGGTGTTACGCTCATTTATTGACAAGAGCGAAGCTGCAAAGGCTTGCGATCTTGACATTAGAGCCAAACTGTATGCCAACAGCGAAGCTGGGGTTTTGGGTGTGCTCCCCTACGTTGTACACCTTGAAACGCTACCCAGTGGCGACTTGGACTACACCCTTGCACCGCTTGAATGGCGCAAAGTGAAAATGGAATATGCCCTACCCAAAGACTTGACGTTGGAGTGTGAGCGAATTTCCGTTGATAACGTATCTTTTGAGTACAATAACGAAGGTTACGACGACAGCGAAACAAACAACTCACTGCTGATGCCTGCTGGACAGCACAAGCTGAGTATGCGCTTTGCCAGTCCATCATTCCTCTACAACTTCGGACCTGAGCAAACCTTTAACGTTACTAACGACGCACACCCCCAGGTGGCTACTTACACACTACTGCCACAAAACTACGCTGGCTACACGGTAACAGCGATTGCACCTAACGGTCAACCGGCTGCAAACTATGAGCTTGCTGTTGGCGAAGAACGCGTTTCGCTCAACGATGAGGGCAAAGGTGGCATTTACCTATCGAAGCTGACCGGCGCTAACAACAATCAGCTTAAAACGCTCCACTACCAAATTAGTAGCAACTCGGACTACATCATACCTTACAAGTGGACAGGAAATGTTGACAATGGCATTCAGCAAAAAACGATTCACTTTGACACGGAATACTACAAGTACGATGTTACGGTGAAAACGAAGGAGGAGGCTAGTTACGAACCTCAAACTGTAATTGATTGGGCCACAACAGCTCAAAAGTTAGAAGTCGATGACCAGGAAGACAACACGCTGAGCACTGACGCCGCTACGCTCAACATTTACTATTGGAACCACGACGAGGGCAGCAACCTTTACTCACAAACCATTTATTTGCCCAAGGGTTGGGTGAAAGGGGTTACTACGCTCGACGGAAATGAATATGCCCTAAAGGCCTCACAAGTTACAGCTAATGGGGCGCTGACTTTTGACTTTACAACCTTCAGCAAGGTTACCTTTACTTACGATGGCGAGGACTCAGCACCTGGCTACGGAGGCGAACTATTGCTGATGCGTATGGCTGACAAAAAGCAAATTAGTGCTTACGGCAACTCGCTGCTGCTACAACCTGGCGAATACAAGGCTTGCTACATTGGCTTCCAAGAGAATGGCGATATGTACTACGTGCAAATGCCTACTAAAACCTTTACGGTGATGGGCGATGGCAATGACTTGAACGTGAACATGGTGAGCGCTGCCGACGAGGACTACGTGAACGTACGCCTCAGCGCTACAGGACTTGACGACGCTGCGGGCAAGTTAACGTACGCCGAAGTATATGTTGTTTACGACGGCCTATTTGTGCTGACTGAAAGGAATAACGGTGAATGCTATTCTTTTAACAGCATTAGCCCGTGGAAGATGCTGAAAGGACACTATGACTTTAAGGTAGAATATGTACGCCTCAACTATAAAAATAGTGCAATCGTGTACAACATTGACGGACAGATTGACGTTAAAGACAATTCGAGCACTTTTAATATTGACTTTACTGGCAATCATGTTTTCACCTCGCTGGCATTTGTCGACGCACAAGGCCAAGCTATTGACTGGAAAGCTATGGGCTTATCAGTGGTCGGCCTTAAGGTGATTGACAACAATGGCTACGCTAAAAGCATGGATTATATAGGTTCGTTCGGCTTAATCATTGCCAACGGTGACTACAAAGTGGAGGTGTACACCTACGACGACAACCACAACCTTACTGTTCACGAGGCTACGCTGCACGTTAACAATCAAGCGGGCAAAGTGGCCGCTATCAGCATGAGCAACCTTACGGGCGTTGCCTCAACCGTTGCAGCCGACAACAAGTTACAAGCTAAAAAGGAGGGTAACTCATTGTGGGTAAACGGACGCGACAATGAACCTATTGAGGTAGCTGTTTACAACATTTCGGGCGTTTGCGTGCTACACACTACGGCTAACAACAACGAATGCATTGACCTTGACTCACTCATGCGCGGCACTTACATCGTTCGTTTGCGCCAAGGCAATCACAATACGAGCATTAAGGTGCTAAAGTAATTTAGTTTGCTCTTACTACAAAAAACAGGAAACATCGCGATAAAACCTCGGTTTATCAAGCTGTTTCCTGTTATTTTTTTGTAGAATTGCTATTGCAAAATTACGCTTTTACCCCTCAATACTCGTAAGCGTATCCGCGATGCTAGTATATACACGTCAAAAAAAATATCGCTCAAGTTTTTATCCTTGAGCGATATTTTTTTGATTAGATTTTTTATTCACGCAGCAAAGGTAAAGAGATAAAAAAATATGGACAAGGCAGCATCGCGGATACGCTTACATGCAAATTAAGCCTGTTAAAACATGCTTAATTTGCAAACCTTATTTTTGTTGCTGATACTCAACAAGTTACAAGTACATATTAATCTACATAATAGGCAAATTATAGCTTCATCTTTCTTAATATGCACGTTTTTATCTTCATTTTACCCTTAAATTGCAAATTAAGCCTAAATATTCAAGCTTATTTTTACCAAAACATACATATTAAGAGAATTATCTGTATATTTGAGATCTAAAATAGTTAGACGGTAGGAGAAAACACGTTGAGGCAAGCCAAAAAGAGCTTTGGATTATAATGCTATTGCAAAGTACCAAAAATAGCTAGTAATGTATTCGAAGGAGTTGATGCCAAGAAATGCACACTTTATGTACCAATGGGAACTTATGACGATTACTGTGTCTCTGACTTTGGCAACTACTTTGAGAGCATAGTAGAAATCGAAGCAACAGGCATCGACAAGACTACACCCTCTACCGATGTTGAGGAGGTAGCTCGCTATTCAGTAAATGGTCAGCGATTATCTGCTCCAACCAAGGGATTGAATATCGTGAAGTATAGCGATGGTAGCATGAAGAAAGTTACTGTTCGATAATGGGTGGCAAGCATCCTTGTGAGACAATATTTTTATAAAGGGGGGTGTGTCAAAAGTTTAAACAGCATGCTTTGTTTGACTTTTGACACACCCCCTTTTTGTATTTAAGCGTAAGCGTATAATGTCAGTAAAAACCTGTCTATAAAACGGCTTTATTATTTCTCAGGCTCTGGTCCGTAAGCATTATCGCCAGGATTGCTGGCTGTAACAAAGTATACTAGAAGAAGAATAGCTCCAATTACAGGCAGAAATACCCAAAAGAGGTTGAATCCCGAACGTCCGGTATCATGAAGACGGCGCACCGAAACTGCCAAGCCGGGTATAAACGCAGCAATGGCGTAGATCCAATAAAGAATGGTGCCAACCATATAGCCACCAGTAGCTCCGTCTAAGCCCTTGAAGATAGCACCGATAATAGAGCATACGGCAATAAGGCCAAAGCTCATGATAATATTGAACAAATAGAAGAACCAATACTCCGAACGTGTGGCTCGACCACTAAATGTTGCATACTTTGAAAAAACTGATACAACTGCTTCTTTTAATCCCATAGATTTATTTTTTTTAGGTTTATAAATAAATTTGATAGCAAATCATTAATATTGCTTGCACAAAGTTACATATTTTTTTTAATACCCTTATGCAAAGAATAAAAAAATATATGATAAGATTATAAGCGAACCGACTTTTTTTTGTATCTTTGTATATAGATAGTTGCTGTTTGGCCTTCTATCATTACTTATATATATACAACATACAGAAAAACAATAAGAAAAACAAGATATGAACGACTTTAGAAAATACGCAACACAGCACCTTGGCATGAACGGTTTGGTGCTTGATGACGTGATGAAGGCGCAGGCTCAGTACCTCAACCCTTACATCCTCGAGGAGCGTCAGCTCAATGTTACACAGATGGATGTGTTCTCACGATTGATGATGGACCGTATCATCTTCCTCGGTACCGAGATTAACGACTATACAGCCAATACACTCTCGGCGCAACTCTTATACCTTGACTCGGTAGATCCTGGCAAGGATATCTCTATCTATATCAATTCGCCTGGCGGAAGTGTTACAGCTGGTCTCGGCATCTACGACACTATGCAGTTCATTACATCCGACGTGTCTACCATGTGTACTGGTATGGCTGCATCTATGGCTGCCGTATTGCTCGTGGCTGGTCAGGAAGGCAAAAGATATGCCCTAAAGCATAGCCGCGTGATGATACACCAGCCTCTTGGCGGTGTACAAGGACAAGCTTCGGACATTGAGATTGAAGCAAGAGAGATTCAGAAGTTCAAGAAAGAACTCTACACCATTATCTCCGACCACTCGCATACTCCATTCGACAAGGTTTGGGCCGACTCTGACCGCAACTACTGGATGAATGCAGAAGAGGCTAAGGAGTATGGAATGATTGACCAGATAATGATTAGAAAGAAGTAATATAGCAATGCCAAAGAAAGTATGCAGTTTCTGCGGAAGAGCAGAAAAGGATGTCAACTTTATAATTACCGGACTCAACGGCTTTATCTGCGACCAATGCGCACAGCAGGCATATCAGATTGTGGTTGAGGCTGGGCTCGGACCCGATGGTGGCAAGCGTAAGCGCGGCGGAAAGTTTGATGTAGAACTTGCCGATGTGCCTAAGCCTACAGAGATAAAGGAATATCTCGACCAATACATCATCGGACAAGACGAGGCCAAGAAGTTTCTGTCGGTTGCAGTATACAACCATTACAAGCGCCTGTCGCAGCCTGACGACGAGTCGGGTGTTGAGATTGAGAAGAGCAACATCATTATGGTGGGCTCTACTGGTACGGGCAAAACTCTGCTCGCACGCACTATAGCCAAGCTGCTAAAGGTGCCTTTCACCATTGTAGACGCAACTGTGTTTACAGAGGCTGGCTATGTGGGCGAGGATGTAGAAAGTATTCTCTCGCGCTTGCTTCAGGTTGCCGACTACGACTTGCCGGCTGCCGAACGCGGTATTGTATTTATTGACGAGATTGACAAGATAGCACGCAAGGCCGACAACCCAAGTATCACTCGCGACGTTAGCGGCGAGGGTGTGCAGCAGGGTTTGCTAAAACTGCTTGAGGGAACTATGGTGAATGTGCCACCAAAGGGCGGACGCAAGCATCCTGACCAAGACTATATACACGTAGATACTCGCAACATATTATTTATATGTGGCGGTGCATTCGACGGTATAGAACGCAAAATTGCTCAGCGTCTTAATGCTCACACCGTTGGCTTTAACTCTGTACAGAACGCAAGAAGCATTGACAAGAGCGACCTTATGAAGTATATATTGCCGCAGGACCTAAAATCATTCGGTCTTATTCCGGAGATTATCGGTCGTCTACCCGTGCTTACATACCTCAATCCTCTTGACCGCGAAGCCCTGCGACGCATCCTTATCGAGCCTAAGAACTCTATCATCAAGCAGTATAAAAAACTGTTCGAGATGGACGGCATACAGCTTAACTTCACCGACGACGCACTCGACTTCATCGTGGATAAGGCTGTAGAATACAAACTTGGCGCTCGTGGACTGCGCTCTATCGTAGAATCGATTGTTATGGACGCTATGTTCGAACAGCCTTCAAAGAAGGTGGACAAGTTTGACGTTACACTCGATTACGCTAAGCAGCAACTTGAGAAGTCGCATCTAAAATAGAATAGAAATCCTCTCCACCCCGCTGGAGGAAGTGGAGAGGATTTAGCTTTTAAATCTTACTACTATGACTGGGACAATTAACCTCAACGAACAACTAAAACATTACTTCGGTTTCGACTCGTTCAAAGGCGAACAAGAAGCAATAATACGCAACTTGCTTGAAGGCAACGACACATTTGTGCTAATGCCTACAGGTGGCGGCAAGAGCCTTTGCTATCAATTGCCATCGCTTATTATGGACGGTACGGCGATTGTTATATCGCCGCTCATAGCTCTTATGAAAAATCAGGTCGACGTCATCAACGGCCTTAGCGAGGAGCCGGGAGTTGCCCATTATCTCAATTCCTCACTCAACAAGGCTGCCATACAGCAAGTATACAAGGATGTTCGTGAGGGACGCACCAAACTGTTGTATGTGGCTCCCGAATCGCTGAACAAGGAAGACAACCTTGAGTTTTTCCGCTCTTTCAAAATTTCGTTCTATGCCATTGACGAGGCTCACTGTATTTCGGAGTGGGGACACGACTTCCGCCCCGAATACCGAAACATACGCCCAACAATACAGAAGATAGGCAACGCTCCCGTCATAGCTCTTACTGCCACAGCCACAGACAAGGTGCGCATGGACATTAAGAAGAGCCTCGGTATTACTGATGCCAAGGAGTTCCGCTCGTCATTTAATCGTCCTAACCTATATTATGAGGTAAGACAGAAGACTAAGGATATAGATAAACAGATTATTAAGTTTATCAAACAGCACCCCGGAAAGAGTGGTATTGTATACTGTATATCACGCAAAAAGGTGGAGGAACTGGCGGCTGTACTGCAAGCCAACGAGATTAAGGCGGCTCCTTATCATGCCGGACTCGACTCGGCAAAGCGATCGCAGACACAAGACGACTTCCTTATGGAGCGCATCGACGTTATTGTTGCTACCATAGCTTTTGGCATGGGCATCGACAAACCTGACGTACGATTCGTTATACACTACGATATTCCAAAGAGTTTGGAAGGATATTATCAGGAGACAGGACGTGCTGGACGCGATGGTGGAGAGGGTATGTGCATAGCCTTCTACTCGTATAAAGACCTGCAGAAACTTGAGAAGTTTATGGAAGGTAAGCCTGTTGCCGAGCAAGACATAGGCAAACAACTGTTGCAGGAAACTGCTGCTTATGCCGAGTCGTCGGTATGCCGACGCAAGATATTGCTGCACTACTTTGGCGAGGAATATCCTAAGGACAACTGTGGCAATTGCGACAACTGCCGACATCCTAAGGTTAAACGCGAGGGCAAAGAGGCTTTGCTCATAGTGCTACGCTCTATTCTTGCCATGAAAGAGGGATTCCGCCAGGATTATGTCATCGACTTTGTTAAGGGACGTGCTACTGATGATATTGTATCGCATCACCATGACCAGCTCGAGGAATTTGGCATGGGCGAGGATATGCCTCCTAAAACATGGAACCCAGTTATACGTCAGGGCATGATTGCTGGATATATACACAAGGACATAGAGAGTTATGGATTGCTTAAGGTTACGGCTGCCGGCAAGCGATTTGTGAAGAATCCTACTGACTTTACATATGTGGAGGACACCGACTTTACCGAAACTAACGACGACGTAGAGGAGGAGCATGGAGCATCGGCACTGGATCCTACACTATATAGTATGCTGCAAGACCTTCGTAAAAAGACGGCTAAGAAGCTTAATCTACCAGGTTATGTCATCTTCCAAGATATATCACTCGAGCAGATGGCCACTCTATATCCAGTTTCTGTAGAAGAACTTCGCAACATTCAAGGCGTTGGCGTAGGCAAGGCTCGTAGATACGGCAAGGAGTTCTGCGCACTTATCAAGCGCTATTGCGACGATAACGAGATTGAACGTCCTGAGGAGATGTTTGTCAGAACCGTGGCTAAGGACTCGATGACTAAGGTTAAGATTATTGGTTACCTGGACCGTCGCATGCCGCTTGACGACATTGCATCGGCTCTGAACCTCGACTTCGACGACTTGCTGGACGAGATTGACGCTATTGTATACTCGGGCACAAAGGTAAACATCGACTATTTCCTTGAGGATGTAATGGACGAGGATCAGGTGGACGATATATACGAATACTTCCGCGAATCGGATACCGACGATATCGACGACGCTATGGACGAGCTTGGAGACTACGAAGAACGCGACATACGTCTTGTGAGAATTAAGTTCCTCTCGGAACAGGCCAACTAAAGATGGTTAATCTGGAAGACTTAACCTATCACTTATCTAACACTAAAGTATCACAAGGCAAGCAAGCGTATCCGCAATGCAAGTGTTGATATATAGAAATAATTAATAATTCCTCAGAAGCAATTGAGTGCTTACGTTTGAATATATAAAATATGGGCATGTTCAACCATCACGGTTGTTCATGCCCATTTATTTCGATTATGATTTATTCAATAATTAATCACGTCTACTTTAGTTTTTTGTAACCGTAAGATGCGTTATTTCCCAACTGTTCTTCGATACGGATAAGTTGGTTGTACTTTGCCATACGGTCGGTACGGCTCATCGAACCAGTCTTGATTTGACCAGAGTTTGTTGCCACAGCTATATCAGCGATAGTAGTATCCTCGGTTTCACCAGAACGGTGTGATGTAACAGTTGTATAGCCATGGCGATGAGCCATCTCTATAGCATCCAAAGTCTCAGTAAGCGAACCTATCTGGTTCACTTTGATAAGGATAGAGTTAGCAGCACCCATTTTGATACCTTTCTCCAAGAACTTCACGTTCGTCACAAAGAGGTCGTCACCAACTAATTGGCAACGGTCGCCAATGGCAGCTGTAAGCTTCACCCAGTTGTCCCAATCGTTCTCATCAAGACCGTCCTCGATGGAATCAATAGGATATTTGGTGATTAGTTCTTCCAAGAACTTTATTTGCTCTGCAGCTGTGAGTTTCTTGCCGTTGGGATCCTTCTTCTTACCGTCCTTCAGCTGGCGATAATCGTAATACCACTCACCATTCTCTTGAACAGCAAACTCGCTGGCAGCGCAGTCCATTGCTATCTTCACATCCTTTCCCG
>OJMJ01000868.1_pt1 | contig 13990 bp, 11 predicted proteins | sample 1597181 | NCBI WGS metagenome assembly OJMJ01 (sample SAMEA2452126, study PRJEB22498) | human gut metagenome | biome: human feces; feature: human gut; material: feces | place: Australia | collected 2012
AGTTCAACTACGACGTATTCTATGGTGGCAAGCATCCTTACGACCTGGTACGCTCTAACCAGATTTTCGCTCACTTCGATTTCTGGCAGCGTGGCATCGGTAACCGCAGTTGTGGTGGCGACTCTTGTCTGCCACAGTACATGACTCCAACAGGAGCTCATGAGTTCACCTTGCGCTTCACTCCGATGGCGAAATAAAGGAAAAGATATATGGGTATTATACCCACACGCCCTGTAAGGGCAAAAGCTTTAAAATATCAGACAATTTCCCAAAGCTTTTGCACCTTACAGGGCGATTCTATTTATTATACGATGGTAATCCAAACGGCTTCGCCCTCCTTCTGCACCTCCCTGATGCGTTTCATCAGGCGATGCAGCCAGATGCGGGAGTTCACCACCATGCCCTTCAGTCTGTTCTCGCCCACCAGGATGCAGCCCTGGGTATCGTCGGGATAGTTGCCGGCATGGATGCGGATGCCCTCAAAATCAGGCACGCCCTGAACATACGGCAGCCATTCCTTGAACCGGGGTGACAGGGTGATGAGCACCCGATAGGAACCTTCGGGGATGGCTGTATGCCCTGGAATCTTTCTCGCCACCTTGCCGCTCTGACGACTGTACCTGGCATCCACCTCCTCCGGCTTCAAGTCTATCCCCTTCAGGTTGCGCCACGTCGGTTCCAAGGTATCGCAGAAGTAAGTGTCCTTCGACAGCTTCTCCATGTCGAAACTGTTCCTGAAGCTGCGCTTGTCGCCGGCATTCCTGCCCGACAGCGCCTTGCGCTTCACATCACCATCAGCCAGCAGATACAGTCGGCCGATGGTATAAGTATTCTTCTTAGCAATTCGCTTAACAACTATTTCCATACGCAAGAAATATTTATCATTCAACATTTATTTTCACACCGTCTTGTCTGAAACAAAGCTTCTCAAAACTGAAATTACTGAAATTGAAATCTGTCTTGTCCTGTACTCCGGCAGGTTCTATCTTACGGATATACTTTCTGAAGAGCCAGTTGCTGAGCATCTGCTTGGTTCCTTTCTTCGACTTCTTATACTGCAGGCGCAATGCCTCAACCTGCGTAAAATTGAAGGTATCGGGCAATAGCTGCAGCAGATTGGAAGGGCCTCTCTTGCTCGATTTTTCTCCGTCATAGTCAGCCTTGGCAATCGCTTCACCAAAGAAGCGCATCTTGCAGTAGAGGTCATAACGCTCACTCCAGCGGATGAAATCCGCTATTTCCGGCTCCCATTTGCAGCCATTCGCTACGTAGAGCACGCAGGCTTTCAGATAACCGATGACATTAGCACGGAAACTCAGATTTTCATAAACTCTATCCTGCGACATTCTTGCGAAATCTGCATTCTCATCTTTCAGCTGTTTGGCCAGTTCGAAAGCCTCAGGACAATCAATCAAGCCCGAAGCCATGCATAGATTGTCGATGTAGGGCTTCAGCTGCGCTCTGAAATCATCGTCGTATATGCCATATACCGGCATTTCTGCTCCTATCTCTCTTTCGGGAATCGTGCAGAAATTGATACGGCTCAACGGACCGTCGGTCAAGACCTTCGCAAAATAGCGCTGACCCTTGATGACCGTGGTGGAGGCATTCCAGTTGAAACGGATGGTGACACGCTCGGTAACGCTCGAAATTCCTACACGAGTTTGCCCGTAGATGTTGCCAGGATCAAAGGCGAGACACATGATGACAAACTGCTGCCCGCCCTGACCTTTGAGCGCATCAAACTGGTTCACCTCGTTGAGCGAAGCATAGAGGAAATGCTCCTGTGCTTCGGCGGTACGCATCACGAAGGCTGGGTTTGTCATATCGGGGTCTATCTCCTGTATGATAAGGTTTTCCGGACGCTTACGCTTGTCCTTGTTGGCACCTTTGCGTGTCGTTTCTTCCTTCCATTCCTTCTCACGTTTCAGGTTGTCCTTGTCACGCTTACGGATGTCCTCCATGATTAAATTTATAGGCATCTGTACACAGTTCTTTCCAGCTCCTGTACCTGCCAGCAGGCAGCACATGAGGGTTGCTTCGTGCTCTACGTTGTCAATATAATTAAAGCGGGTCTTCCAGAGATGGGTAGCGAGAGGAGGAAAGATGGCATTAGCCACAGCCGCCTTGTAGTCCTCCGGAGTATTCGAGATGAGCAGTTCAACCAGCTTCGGCAGCTTCTTCGGCATCGGTGGAGGAGCAGGATAATCATCGTCTTCGTTACTTTGAACATTGAGATTTGAACTTTGAACTGTATGATTACCCGCCAGGCGTTCCGGGGATTTGCAATCCCCGGCAAGCAAGCTCTTGGCAGCCTGTTCTGCGGTGGCGTTGATGCGGATCACATCACGTGAAAAAGGCTTGGAGCTGTCGCCATATTTCGCATAGAAATCATGGATAAGCTGGTGGCAGTCGGGTTCCTGATAATAGCTTGGCATCTTCTCTGCCACCACCTTCATCAGCTCCTCTTCGCTCATCACTCGTGAAGCTCCGGCGCTCATGATGGCAAGCAGGGAGGAATGTCTTGAACCCACGGTGTCAATATTCATTCCCTTCAGTCCCGCAGATTCCTGGAACAGGTCGAAGGCTATCAGATTCTTCTCACTGGCAGAATCAGAATGAATCTGTGTCATCTGTGAAATCTGTGGGAAATTCCCTTTGCCCGCAGACGTATTATCTTCAGGTCCCACAGATAACACTGATTTCACAGATTTTCCGGCATCAGGACCCTCCTCAGAATGAATCTGTGTCATCTGTGAAATCTGTGGGAAATTCCCTTTGCCCCTGCCGTCAATCGTAAGCCCACGCTTCAGAAAAGCCTCTCTGCGGGCTTTCAGCTCCTCTGCGGGCAGCACAGCATACCAGTCCTTGGAGCGGTAAATCTCGGAATCCTTATCCGTGATATAGATCATTCTTTCGGGCGAGATGCAGCTCTCATCATAAGGCACGCCCAGCGCCTCACAATACGCCTTCTGCGTCTCCTCGATGGTCATCCCCATCGGCATACGGATGTCGATATGCAGCTTCTTTCTAGCCGAATACTCCAGGTGCAGCAGCTTGCCTTTCCAGATGCTGTCGCTGCAGTTCAGCTCACGCGCCTTCTCCAGCGCCTGCTCCACAAACTCCTTATCATCCACGTCCACGGTAGTCTGAAAAAGGAAAGCCGTAGGGTCAGCATTGCTCTGCGATCTACGGTTTTTCAGAAAACGGTAGTAGTGAGCACAACGGAAGGGCAACTGCCCCTTGATTCTCTGTCGTGCCTTAGCGAGCTGGGCATCATCAGTCCTGTCCACGCTGCGAATGGACTTCTCGCCACGAATCTGCAGCACCATCTCGTGCAGCCATGGCAGCGAGATGGTCTTGTCATACTCCGAGAGCGGCTGGCAGCTTGCGTTGCCCTTATTCCCCCCTCGGAACCCATTGAATGCAATCCAATGTTGCATCGTTTCATTTTTCATGTCCATAATAATATTAAAAAGAAATTAACGCCAAAGCCCCCCTCCTCCAGAAGAAAGCCCCTCCAGAAGGAGCGAAGAAGGGAGCCGCAGAAGGGAGCCGAAGAAGGAGCAAGGAAGCCCCTCTGAGCCACCGTTCCAGGCGTTTCCAACGCCTGGTCCCCTTCCTCAAGTCCCCCGCCAGAAGCAGGCCCCTCCTTCTTTACCCCAGGCTCTTCACCTCGAACATCTCCGCGAGCTCCCAGTAACGATGCGCCAGGTCGTGGATAAACTTCCTGCCCTTTTCGGTCCATACCAGATAGGTATGCGTCGCCGCCTTGCCCATCTTCTCCTTTCTTCCGTCGCAGTTCGGGTCCAGGAAGGCTTGATAACGGGTTCTGCTCTTCGCCAATCCCATGTGGGCATACTCCGCATAGAGCAGATACTGCCCACTCTGGTAATACTGGATATGCAGCGCACAGAGCGAGCGGTTCAGTTCCTGCGCCGTGATACCCAGCTCCTTCGCCACCTGGGTGGTAGTGAAGCACGAAACGGAATCCAGCACATTGTCGCTGTAAATCGCCTTAGGCAGAAGCCCATCCACCTGCTTCTCCAGGTTGATGACGTTCTCGCCTTGGATGGAAGCCCATCTCGTCTGCTCATCCAGCACACCGTTGAGCCTTCTGATCTCCACATCCTGCTCGCCGATGAGTTTCTTGTCAAGTCCCAACTGCACTTCCTGCTGATGCAGCAGTTTCTTCTGCTGCTCCAGCAGCACCTCCTTTTCCTTCAGGGTAGCACGGAGAATCTCCTCGGCATTGCGAATCATCTCCTCCTCGCTCTCCCCTTCATGTACCGGGATATAACCGCCCGTCTTGCGAATCTGAGGCAGCACCACCGAAGTAACCCAGTCCTTGAACTTCACCGCCGTAGCCAGTTTCGAACCGAGCACCAGGGCATAGAATCCGCTCTCGTTAACGAAGATCATCTGCGTTAAACGTTTGGCAGGAGTTCCATCCTTCTTCATGCCCACCTCTACCCATACACCACGTTTCATGGTGTCATCACATCTAACATGCTGTTTTACAGAGTCTGACGATTTTTTATATCCCAGCGCATCACACAAATCCTTAGCACAGAACCAAGGCTCGCCCTTCTCATCAGTAGCGGTACGAACCATTCCGAACTCCGGATTTTCAAACACACACACAGGTGCAGCCACCTTCTTATTTTTAGAAGACTGTGCACCACACTTGGCAGGGCTAGCAGCCTTGCTGCCCCCCACCTTCTGATTCATTAAATTTGTCATAATTAATAAATTTAAATGTAAATAATTGAACTTTTCGCAAGTCAGCCCCCTTAGAACATATCATAAAGCTCAAAGTTCAATGTTCAATGTAAAAAAAATAATTGTATCAACCTTGTCAAAGAACGATGGGCTGATACGCTGCGCCACTTACAACATGGCAGGAAACCTATCCCAGCAACCTGGCGATAGAAAACGCAAAAGCCCCAGACCTCAGAACCGGTATCGTTCTGAAATCTGGGGCAAATGTACGGCGATATTTTGGATAAAAAATGGGGCGTACCCGTACGGTCGTACTAGTACTACTTACCAAAAAGCCGCATTATCGTAAATATTCTTTGATTTTTTCACCAAAATCCAATATAGAAGGCATAGAAAGCGCATCATTATAACGGGTTCTCATCACAGAAGGCTTCATATTCCAAAATCTCGAAAACACCTTCCATACATTATTTATCGCCAATGTGACGGATATCTGAAAAGCAAGATATGCTTTCTGATAATTGGAAAGATTGAGTGGTTGGAAATTCTCATCTAAAATCTCCTCCTTATATAATCTCATCAGGATTCTTGCCGCCTTCTCACTCTTTAATTCTTCAGGCAACTGAGGGATAAAAGGCAGAAGCGGCATAACTTTCTGAGAAAAACCAGATTTATCTTCTCCTTTATCCTGACCTTCATTCACTTCTTCAAAGTCAGCTTCATTGAGATTGCTATCTGACGAAGAACCAGATGATGCTTTATCAGAAGACCCACCGAAGATGTTGTTACCAAAATGCCAATCTGGTGCATTTTCGAAATTAACATTTAAGTTTATTGTCATCATTCAGCAGATTAACTAGTTGTTGAACACTTGTAGTCATCTTCAACATGCGCTTGCCGTTGAGATAAACTACGATACACACACTCAGGCTGATTACGCCTAAATTAGAAAGCGCAATCAAAAGAAATAAAATTGTTTTAGTCATAATACTCCCTTATTAAATCTCTTTTATGAAGAAGTGACTAAAAAACTACCCTTAGCTAGTTAGAGATGGTAGCCCTCATGATTTTCACGAGGTGAGGCAGCTATTAGACGTCGCTGGCGATATCAGCAACACCTCGAGAATTCATGTAATTACTTTCATTTTGTTGATTTTTAAGTTTGTTGTTGTTGTTAAATTTATCTTTTTCCTATTTTTTCATAGGGAAGTGCGCATTTTTAGTGCTACACTTCCTCTCCTTACTTTCACGATTGTTCCGGCAATTCCGTTACCATTTCCACGGCTTTCGTAAATGTCATGATAGGCGGTAATTTTACCCCCTTACTTCTCAAATACTTCACCAGTTTCTTCTTTGCCCAGTTGAGTCTTTGATCTCTGTCTTTATAGATACTCCTAAGATAATTCATCTTAGCCGGAAGCGTTTTCAGCATTTCCCGCAGTTCTTTCGGGTCGCCATACTCAGCCTTTTCATCTTCCATCTCCTTGATACGAGCCTTCAAGACCTTGTTCTCCTCCACCAGCTGGTCGTAATGGCGGAGCAAGATTTTTACCTGCTGCTCGTAGGACAGGTCTTTGTTCATTTCATGCATAAGCATTTCTATTATAGAATCTCTTCATAGAATAAATTCATTCAGTTCATCCCTGTACTTCTCCCACATAGGCATGTGCTTGTCAAGCACAGCTCTAAACTGAGCATCATGATTTTTAGACACGATGTGGGCTAACTCATGCACCACCACATACTCGATGCAAGGCTTAGGTTTCTTCGCCAATTCCAGGTTAAAGAGAAGTTTATGAGTACGCTGGTTACAACTACCCCACCTTGTCTTCATTTCCCGAATAGTAAAGCCACCACATTTCAAGCCCATCTTCTCTTCCCATTTAGGAACCAACGTGTCCAGCAAATGCATCAACTTAGCTCGATACCACTCCTTCATGGCATTAGCCAGATACACCTTGTCTGCACCATACTTCACAAATAGGTTGATATATCTGCCACTGATTTTAACCGTTGGTCCAAAACCCTTCTCGTGAACTTTAAGCAGATATCGACGACCCATGTAATAATGGTCTTCACCCGATACATAGATGCGGTCAGTCTGCCTCTCAGTGCTATTGATTCGAGCAATGGCCTGACGAATCCATACCAGATGGTCGATGGCATAAAGCTGGAGACTTTCTAGCGTCATAAACTCCGGAGCCGAGATATGTACCCTTGCATCAGGTGGATACACGGCAAGATGGATATGCTTGATATTCTTGCGTTCCACCTCTATATCGATTTCACTAACAGTAACCTTTTCCATACTCATCATGAAGTTTGATTATATCATATATCTTCTGTGCAATTTCGTCTCCCAGCAATTTTGCGAGTGCTTTGATCAATTTTCTTTGTTTCAATCTATTATCTCTGAAACCAACAAGGGCATTCTCCTTGATTACCGCATGAGCCCGAATAGCCAGGTATTCATTCTGTCCCAAGTTATCATAGAGAGCTCGCATACCAGGTGTTTTGATGGATTCAGGATATGAATTGGCTGATTTACCTCTCGCTTTCTTCACAAGTTCTATCAGTTCTTTCATATACTCTTCGTAATCCAGCATTTCCTTCTTACGCTTATCTATCAACTCCTGCAAGATGATGGAAAGCTTTCCGTAATAAGCTGGGTTGAAAGGACTGTCCTTGCGGATTACTTCACGCAGATTCGCTTCTACGGTCTCTGCTGATGCCCTGCCATATTCATCTTTCAGTTCGTCAGGCAAATCATTGAGCTGTTCTTCATTTTGAGCAGCCAAAATATCCAGGAAAGAGGTATCGTCCAGTTTGGCAATCACCTCACTGTCCTCAGCCTTCACATAAAGGTCAAGAACCTGACGCATATCCGGTTCATAACGTCGCATATCAATATGGTCGTTACTGCGCAGTTCTATCTCACGCTTCAAGGCATCATACTTCTTGGCACATTCAGCATACTCCTTGCGTTCCGCTTCGCTATACCCCATATCCTCCAACGAATTGGCTAAGTTGGCATAACAATTCAGATAGCGGCGCACATACTTATAAAGCTTAGAGCGCTTTTCCGCATTATCATCCAACTGCATGTCCATCTCCTCTTCCGGGGCATTATCATCATAGACAAAATATCTGAAGAATCCTTCTCTTGTTTGAGGATGAACAAGTTCAAGCAAGGCTTCCACCTGTTCCTTGGCTTCTTCCAAATCCTTTCGGCACGCCTTGTTTTTCTCCTTGATATAGCCTTCGATATCTTCTTTGTCATAGCCACTCAAAGCTGCCCCATCAGAAGTATAGTCGCCAATGGCTCCTGATATGCATTCAAACAGATTCTGATAATCTACAATGTAGCCATATTCCTTATCATCACCATCCACGCGATTCACACGGCAGATAGCTTGGAAGAGATTATGGTTTTCCATGTGCTTATCAATATAAAGCACACAGGCAGATGGAGCATCGAAACCAGTAAGCAGTTTATCTACCACAATCAGGAGGCGCATATTCTTAGGATGGTCAATAAATTCCTTCTTGGCATAGGCCTCAAAGGCAGAAACGCTTTTATGTCCATCTGTCATTTCCTTGTAGATGCGATATTTGTATTCATCCTCAGATTCGTTCTCGCCGGATGATGCCATATTGATATCATCAGCCTTTGCCTCAAAGCTGGTAATCACGGCACAATGTCCCTTTAAGGCTGTTTTCTGAAAGGCATCCCAATATCTGCAAGCCTGATAAATGCTGTCTGCCACAAGAATGGCATTACCACGTCGGTTTACCAGCATCGGCGTGGTGTCCATATCCAAGCAAATATCACCCACCACAGCATCTATGCGCTGGCGACTACTGAAGATATTCTGCATAGTTGCCCATCTGCCTTTCAGCCGGGCTGCAGCCACCTTATTCAGCCCCTTTGTCTTCTTCTCAAACCAGGCATCTATCTTGTCCTTGTTGCCCAAGAACTGGTCAACTTTTCTTGACTCATAACGCAGGTCGAGAATCACACCATCTTCTACGGCTTCATTAAACCTATAGGCATGAATCAGCGGTCCGAAAGTTTGCCAGGTATCTTTCTTCTGCGTATGGAGAAGAGGAGTACCCGTAAAACCTATCATCATCACATCTTTGCCCATGATGGTTTTCATGGCTTCATGCAGATAACCGCCTTGCGTTCTATGACACTCGTCGATGAAGACGAAAATGTTTCCCTTTGCCTTAAATCCCTGAGGAAGTTGGGCTACGATATCCTCCAGATACTTTTCCAGGGGTATCTCTGATTTCACTCCAGCCATATCGCCCTTACCTTCCACATTCTTCTTGCCAAATTTATGAATCAAGGTACAGAGCAGCCAAGGAGCCTCTTCATTAAGCATACCGATAAGACCTGCACCGCTCTTGGCACGGGCAATAGTTTCTCCGGTATCCTTGAAACCATCAGAAATCTGTTCATCCAGCTCTTCTCGGTCGGTGATGATAACAACACGTGAATTATCAATATTCTCATGAATCCACTCTGCCAGCCAAACCATAATCAGGCTTTTGCCACTACCCTGCGCTTCCCATATCACACCACCTTCTTTCTTCTCGCAACGTGGTTGAGCTGCCTTTACGGCAAAATACTGGTTAGGGCGACAAACCTTCTTGACTCCAGCATCAAAGACCAGAAAATCATGAATCATTTCCAGCAATCGTTCCTTATTAAACCACTGGGTAACACTTCTATCCAGTTCGTTAGGAATGCTTGCATCCGGTTCTTTCCATCTGAGCCAGAACTTTTCGGGTGTATCTATCACGCCATAATATAAGCCCTGACTATCGTTGCCGGCAAAAAGCAGTTGCACCGTTGAGAAGAAAGGACGGATAAAATTCTCCTGCTGATTGCCTATCGTCTGGCGGATACCATCATGCACGCTCACCTTACTTCGTTTCAGTTCTATCACAGCCAAGGCGATACCATTCACATAGATAACCAAGTCTGGTCGCTTCGTAAAGCTATCAGGCGTGCTGCTGTTGATGGTTACTTCTTCTGCGATATAGAATTGGTTCTTATCAGGATGCTCCCAGTCTATCAGATTCACAGTAATCTTTTTAGTACCTACATCGGGAGATACATTCGCACCATAACGGAGCAGGGAATACACCTTCTCGTTCTTCTCCTGCATGTTCTGAGGTGTACAGTATGCCTCCTTTTCCAATATGGCAATGGCACGCTTCGCCTCATCCCCCGACCACTTTTTCGTACTCATCAAGTAATCGAAGAGAAGTTTTCTTTCTATGTTACGATTACAAGTACGATACTCATAGTTGCCGAGATATTCGTACTTTAGCTTCTCCTTGAAGAGAGCTAGCAATCTGTTTTGAACCGGTCTTTCGGGTTCGCCTATATGTGAGTCCATAAGCTATCATTTTACTTAATTAAACGGATCTTGCCAGTTAGGAGTTGCTGCATCATGCCTTGCTTTATCTCCTTGTATTTATCTCGCTTCTCTTCGAGTGCGGCGATTTCAGAATCGCAGTCGGAGAGGATGTTGGAGATGGCAGTTTGCTCTGCCTTGGAAGTCGGAATATAAACTTTTATCAGAGATATATTCCCTAAATTAATTTTCTGAGGTATAGCAAAAACCAAAGAGTTTAACATAACTTCTTCTTTAAAAGATTTTATATTAGATAAGTAAGATATAAACTTACTGTCATATTTCTCGTTGATTTTTAGCAATGCCAAGCTTACATAAAAGCTCGCATCTACATCCCAATCCACATATTTACAACAACCAATAGAACCTATTCGAGTCATGAGAACATCTCCTTTTTCTATTCTATAATTACTCGTTAAAGCCTTATGCTCTTCAAGCGATATATGCTTAACATTTTTAAAGTCATCAGCTGTTACATTCTCCACACTATAAAATGGTTTTCCACCACTCTTTACATATTTTGGGGTTTGGTGAGTTCCATCTTTGACTTCTGCTATATCACCTAATAACATAGATTTCCATTTATCATTAAATCCTGGCAATCTTTTCTTACCAGTAAGAAGTTGCTGCATAAGTCCCTGCTTGATTGCCTTCTTCTTCTCTATCTTTTTGGTTAAGGCAGAGATAAGAGAATCGACATCAGAGAGGGCTGTAGCAATGGCAGTCTGCTCTTCACTATTTGGTAGTGGAAAACAGAATTTTACAAAATCTTTCTGATAGAGATGATTTATAGTTGAACCAGCTACCAATCTATTCAAAAATTCTTCAAAATAAAAAGACATAAAAATTTTCGACAGAAAAACTTGATCAATCTTCCTGTCGTTAGCTCTTATCACGAATATTCCACTATTCAATGTACCAGCTTTTGGAATCATCCCGAGATATGCAACTTTACCAATTGTTCCATCTTTAGATATAAGAATATCCTGTGGTCTTATTTTAATGTTGCTATCCTGCTCATAGCGGGCTTTTGATACATAAGCACAAGATTTCCAGTTTACTTGTCCATTATCAAAGTCAGTACCTGTAATCAACAAATAATCTCCAGAAGACATATACTCTGATTTTTTTAGCCCCTGCCATCCTATTCTCGCTTTTATCAAACATGATTCAGAAACATTTTTCACCTCCCAGTCCTCAGGTATTACCCCGACTTCCGTCATTTTATAACCACTTTTCATTTCAACCATACTCAATCCTCCATTCATTAAAGAACAAAACCCATTTGAGCAAGATGAGCATTCACCCTGCTTTCATAATCTTCAACTTCCTTATCAATAGAAGGAAGAGTCTGGTCATAGCGGTCTGAAATGGCAGAAAGCTGACTTTTCAACTGTTCGATACTACGGCTCAACTCAGATTCTATGCGAGTAGAAATAGCATTTACCCACTTCTCCTTCACAAGATTCTTTACTCTCATTTCATTCTGCGCCAACAATTCATATTCCTCTTTTACACGAGACAACAATTTGTCATTGGCTTCCTTCAACTTGGCCTTTTCTGCCTTGATGGAATTCTGCCACTCAATCCACTCAATAAGACGTGCCTGTTCTTCACCTTTAGTAACTTTGGCACGCTTCTTAACAGAAGCCAAGTTAACCTTCTCCTTCTCGAAATTCTTTGTATCAAATACATCATCATTCTCTTCAACAAGGCTTGTCACCTCATTTTCCATAAAAGCAATGCTGGCAGACAACTCATCACACGCTTCCAATTCACTCTTACAGAATCTATTTACGATATACTCTACAGGCAAGAGGTCACTCTCCAAATCATTCCAGGTTTTCACCACCACAGGAACCATTTCCTTCTCCTTTTTATCCTCTTTCAGCTTAGGACGGAGGTTAAGCTTCCAGCCATCAGCCATAATCATATAGACATCATCCTGCATGGTTTCTGCCCAATAATTCATCAGCTGCTCGTAGGCATCATATTCATCAACCAACAGGTTTCCCTCGCCAAACAGATTACGAATGCTTTGTCCCATTCTTTCAATGAGAGTCTTCGGCTTTTCGCTGCTTTCTGCCAGGTCGTAAATGGTTTCCTGCCACTGCTCCATAAAATCAGTTCTACAATGATGCTTCAATGTAGCTTGCTGAGTCTGATAATCCTCATTGTCGTTGATGATACCATCAATCTGCTCTCTGGATACCGCCCAGGCATAATAACCATTACTCTGATTTTTTACCAGTTCATCCTTCAAAGTTGGCAATGCCTCCCAATAATCGGAAAGCTGCTCTATATCGTGCTTTGGCAAGCCACCTTTAAGATGAGCATCGATATCCTGTACTATCTCGGTATCACGAGCCTCAATATAACGAGGAATATTCAGATTGTAATCATTCTTCTCAATCTCTTCCTGTGGAACAAAACGAGCATAATGAGGTACGTCAACCCATGCTTCCCATGTGTCAACAATACGCTGGATATCCTCTTCACGCAGGCGGTTCATATTCCCATCCTTTACAAAGCCATCCTTGGCATCTATCATAAAGATTCCCTTACGATCAGATGCTTCCTGCTTATCAAGAATGATGATGCAGGCTGGGATTCCGGTACCATAGAAAAGGTTTTGTGGCAGTCCGATGAGTCCCTTGATATAACCAGCCTTGACAATGTTCTTGCGGATTTCACCCTCTGCATAGCCACGGAACAAAACACCATGAGGCAAAATGCATGCGCCCTTACCATCAGCAGCCATCGACTTGATGATATGAAGCAAGAAGGCGTAATCGCCATTTTTCTCAGGTGGCACACCGATAGAAGAAGGAGTACGGGAGCCTTCTTCCATATCCACCACACCATTACCCCAGCGCTCAAACATGTCGTTTTCCTTAGCACTCTTCAACCATGATTTCTGGCTAAAAGGAGGATTTGCTACCACGTAATTGAAGGTTTGCAAGGCGGTAGGTGAACTGAGGAACTGTGGATTATTAAGGGTATCACCCTGCTGAATATCACTGCATTCATAGCCGTGAAGAATCATATTCATCTTAGCCATACCCACATTATTGATGTCTTTCTCCTGACCAAAAAGAGCCGTATTGTTGGGATGCAAAGACTCGCTCAAAGCTCTCAAAAGTAGTGAGCCTGAGCCACAGGTTGGGTCATAAATCGAGATATTTTCATGTAGATCCTGATGAATGCCAATCACCTTTGCCATCACACGACTCACCTCGCCTGGAGTATAAAACTGTCCCTTACTCTTACCGCTTTCTGAAGCAAAATTCTTCATCAGGTATTCATAGGCATCACCAAGAAGGTCATCATCACCAGCACGGTTGCTGGAAAAATCAAGTGCATTTTTTGTGAAAGCCGTAACAAGTTTAGACAAAGTATCTACCTTGTCCTTACCCTTACCCAGTTTGGTATCATCATTAAAATCGGCAGTATCAATCACGCCGCTCAGCTCATTTTCCTCTGCAATCTGATGGATGATTTCATTCAGTCTTTCACCGATATTACTCTTATAACGAAGCGCAAGAATATCCTCCCAAAAGCATCCTTCAGGAATATTGAGAAGATAATCCTTATCAGCCTTTGCCTTGTCACTGATATATTTTAGGAAGAGTACAACAAGTACATAATCCTTATATTGGCTGGCATCCATGCCACCACGCAACTGATTACAACTCTCCCATAAAGAGCTGTATAACTCAGATTTCTTAACTGCCATTTATATAAAATTTTACTGATTAATTAATGATTAAAATGAAGTGTAACCTCCCCATCAGGCATATCTTCAATACTCATCACCCATTCGATATTGCCTATCTCGG
>OJMJ01000872.1_pt1 | contig 13918 bp, 16 predicted proteins | sample 1597181 | NCBI WGS metagenome assembly OJMJ01 (sample SAMEA2452126, study PRJEB22498) | human gut metagenome | biome: human feces; feature: human gut; material: feces | place: Australia | collected 2012
CTGGAAAGTATCCGGTACCTGAATCCTTATTGAAGTTCTTTACCCGTATCACCTGTTGCCCACATCTGGATTCCCATATAATCATAATAAATATCAAGCGACCTGATTCCCAGCTCTATCGCCTTTTTTACTGCCGCCATACTGCCAAGCACTTCTCCTGCAACATTTCTCATTGATGCCATATCAGCATCGTTTCCATTTCCCATAAGTTCATAGCGTTCACCTTTATACTCTATAAATCCGCCATAACCATATACTGATGTCGATGTATTAAATGAACCATCAACAAATGCAAATGCTTCAGATCTGACATGACTGCATTTTGCCGCACTCATATATTCATCTGCATCCTCTCTTGTCGTAAAACTTTTGTACTGTGCTCCTGCAAAGCCATGAACCTGTGTTTTACATGCTTCCCACGACATATATATTCCAGGTTTTCTTCCGGCACGCACTGCGTAAAATTTCTGTGCCATAAAAATTATTTCAGCTTGAATATTTCCTCAAGCTCTTCCTTTCCTTTGAAACCTACAGATGTAATCTCCGGTTTTCCATTTTTAAATAAAATAAGTGTAGGAATACTGACAACCATAAATTTCTGTGCGAGTACCATCTCCTCATCTACATTAACTTTTCCAACCTTAATTTCAGGATGTTCTTTTTCTATCTGCTCCACTACAGGTGACATCATCATACATGGACCGCACCATGATGCCCAGAAATCAATAAGAACAGGCTTATCACTATTTTCAACTTCCAAATTAAAATTATTCTGTGTTATAACCATAATAAAACCTCTTTTCTGAATGTTTTTTGTTTTTATATCTGACAAACCGTTTATATTACGGAATGTATTGTGGAATTATTATACCCATATGGCTGTTATAAAATCAAGAAAATTATATACTTTGTGCCATGCACATTTTCCCCCACCCGGTAACATCGTCAGGTATATTCATTCCATTAAGCGGTAATGATCCCTTTATAAGATATGCCTTTAATTTTTCACCATAAAGAAACAGGTCATTGCCACGCACAATTCCCCATTCCATCAGAAGTGCTGATGCTCCCGTGACAAATGGTACCGCATATGACGTACCGCTTACTATAGTCCTTTCATCTATACGCACATTTTCCCCAGGTGCTACTATGTCCGGCTTTACTGCAATTCCTGATTCTGACTGTGTCACATACCCTCTTCCTGAAAACGGAGATGGCGTGTTTGTCGCTGCATTGTATGAACCAACAGTTATAACATTGGATGATGTTGACGGAACCGTATAAGTAAGGGAAGAATCAGGACGTGTAAATCCTGTCTTAGGATTCAGTGAAGCTGCAGCCGGAAGCCACATGTCAAAGAAGCCGGTTCTTATTTTATCCGGTATGAAATTAATTCTCCACAAGCCTGATGTTATATAATTATTTACCGGAACAATATCTATATATATTTCCTGCCTCATGCTGAACGGAAGCGGCTGTGCATAATAACACAGCACTTTTTCCGTCCCGGTACTTACCGTGTTCAATGTATTATATCGGCTAATACGTCCCAGATTTATGCCAGCCGGAGTTATTACCTCAATATTAAAATCATCCCAATAATCTTTCCATATCTGGATATTAAGTGATGTCTCGTATTCAGAAACAGCTATCTGGACGTATTGTTCCTCTCCCTGTCGAAGCCTGCCTGATGTATGTCCTGCTCCAAGCCCCTCATTGCCGCTTCCGACACATATTGCACATTTCCATGATGCAGAAGCTGTATTAATAAAGCTTTCCTGAATTGAGCTGCCACTGTGATCACCATAATTATTGCCATAACTTATATTTATTGCTACAGGTTTTCCCAAATCTACAGCTTTTTTTATACAAAAATCAACCCCTTTAATAAGCTGCGTTGTACCAGAAAATGATGTTCTGTCTGTATTTCCCATCTTTACTACAAGAATATCGGATTTTGACGCAACACCTCTGTTACCACATGCAATTCTTGCAACATTCGTTCCATGTCCGCTTATATCAAATCCCGGGGCTCTTTGTGCATACATCCCTTTTGGATTTTCCCCATCCAAATATCTGTCTATCTGACTGCTGTCATAAAATATATCTCTGTCCTGATCCCATATACCGATAATTCTTGTTGTTCCATTCTCATTTTTAAAATCAGGATTCGTCACATCTATTCCTGAATCTATAATTGCAGTTATAACTCCTTCTCCAAATAATCCGTATGGATTGTCAGATCCTGCCTGTACCGGTGTTATACAGGCAGCTGATTTCTCATTACTCAATTGAAAATACAATCTTTTAGGCTTTTCTATAAACTGTATCTGTTTTTCCTGTGACAATGAATCAATGTATTCTTTTTTTATTTTTATAATTGCATATCCACCCAGTAATTCATATATTTCCATACCCGGATATTTTGCTGAAAATTGTGATAAATCCTGTGTATATTTAACTATAATTTCCCATATACCTGCTTCTTCATCTACTCCTGCCGATAAATCAGGCGATTTTGCCCTGTCTTCCTGCGTTGCCTGCATGCTGACATTTAACAGCGTTTCCAGCTTCTGATTTGCCATATATGCTCCTTTTTTATATTTCATATTATTCTTATTCCGATAATTACAAAATATATTATATCTGCTTTAAATCTATAATATGCAAACATTAAAAAAGTACCTGCCTGATAAACTTCCCAAAAATATACAGAAACTATATGACAAAGGACATGAATAAATGATTTTTTCTACATCAAACTAGAATTTTTCAATTCCATCTGACATATGATCTTTCTCAGTTATTTTGCGGATAACCCGGCATGGATTTCCAGCTGCCAGACTATAGGGTGGAATATCTCTTGTCACAACGCTTCCTGCACCAATTACACACCCTTCTCCTATGGTGACACCACCGCAAACAACCACATTAGATGCCAGCCAGCAATTATCTTTTATAGTTATTGGTTTCGCATATTCAAGATTATAAAAACTGCCATCTTCTCTTTTTCGGATATTGCGTTCTTCGGGTAATAATGGATGCATAGGAGTTGCCAATGTGACATTGGGACCAATCATCACATTATCCCCTATATGTATTTCGCATACATCTAAACATGTAAAATTAAAATTAGCAGAGCTGAATTTTCCAAAGAACGTATTACATCCATAATCAAAATAAACAGGTGCCTGTAAATACGGAAGTTCCTCTGTTGCCGACAATAATTCTCTCAATATCTGCATTTGCTCTTCTGAGCAATCTTCGTCCGTCAAATTATATTTTCTTGATAATTTACGTGCATTCAGACGTAATTGTTCTAATTCCTTATCCGCTGAATCATACAACTCTCCGTTTATCATTTTTTCTCTTTCTGTCATTCCTGATAACCTCCAATCCAAAGTTATAATTAGACGTTTACAAAACGCCGCAAGCCGCATAAATACTGCATTTTTTATTACTAAATTAAAATAACTCCTCTCCGGTAATACTTTCGGAGATAATATTTCCTATCGTCTGCTTTCACCCTTTGACAGCAATATAACCAAATAATAAATAATTCCAAATACAGCTATACTTCCAATCATAATGCCAATCATCTGATTTACACTTACCACATTTCCATGAAATACCGGATTGCAATCAAGAGTGTCTCTTATCGCTTCAACCATTTCACCCGGATAATGTTTTCTCTCCATCTCCCTGAATACTCCGTGAAGCATATGATTCTTAATCAATGAAGTGGCATATGTACTCGGAAGATAAGACAGCACCTTCTGAAGACCTGATCCAAAATTTGAAATCGGCATATAAGCACCACATATAAAACCATATCCTGCACTGACAATTGTACCCACAGCCGAAAGCTGTCCCTGTGTTGTCAACGGAAAGCTAATGATACTTGAAAGCGTACTTCCAAACAGGACGAGCAATATCATATCAAATAAAACCCATAATACATCTGCTGTATTCATATACCAGCCCATTCTAAGTAAATATCCCAGGCATAATACAAACGCAAGTCCATTGACCATCAAAGAATTAGCTACTGTTGAGAGAAAATATCCCAAATAGATTTTTCCCCTGCTGACCGGTGAAACATTAAAATCCTTCCTTGTTCCATTCGCCTTGTCCTGCACCATAGTCAGATTCACACAGAATGTTACAGTGATACAGCTCACTGCCATAAGTGATGCTGTCAGCTGTGCTGCCACGGTTCCATTAATGAGCTTATCCGAAATCGTAATCATATCCGGAATTGCTGCTGTAAAAGAATCTCTGAAAACCTTTGCAAGAAACGTAGCATACAAAACAATCAGAATGACGGGTGTGATCATTGATGTAAACAACATACCTTTATCTTTAAAAAAGAGTTTTCTGTTCCTGTTCATTAATGCCAATACTGTTCTCATCAGCGTTCACCTCCAAGTTTCTTTCCTGTGACTGCAAGAAATACATCATCCATACCGCCTTTTACTACCTCATAATCCCTAAACAGCTCCTGATTTTCTACAATAAGCTCCGTTGCTTCCTGCGTATTTCTTACTTTTATCTGATATCCGTCACGTATTTTTTTATATTCTCTGTTCAATGTCTTTATTTCATCTTCGGAAACACCGTAAACAGACACGATATCCTGTACATAATCATTTTTAAGTTCAAACGGTGTACCTTGTGCTGCAATACTTCCTTTGTCAAGAATCACAACATACCCGGCATTAGCAGCCTCTTCCATATAGTGTGTAGTCAGAAATACTGTCATATTTTCTGTTTTCTGAAGTTTCTCAATAACATTCCAGATTAACTGTCTTGTCTGTGGATCAAGCCCTGTAGTAGGCTCGTCAAGAATCAAAATTTCCGGTCTGTGCAATAATGCACGGGCAATATCAATTCTTCTTCTCTGACCTCCCGACAGCTTACCTACAGGTCTGTTTAAAAACTCGTCAAAATCCAGAATCTCGACCAGCTCCTGTAATCTCTTATCAAAAGCCTTTCCTGTAATGCCATACAAAGCAGCTCTGCTCATTAGGTTCTCTTTCACCGTAAGCGGTTTATCAAGTGCACTATCCTGAAATACAACACCAATCATCCTTTTTGTCTGTTCACCGGCTTTGTCAGTTTCTATTCCGTTTACCTGAACCGTTCCGCTGTCTTTTTTCTGCAGTCCACAGAGAATAGAAATGGTTGTACTTTTCCCCGCACCGTTTACTCCAAGAAACGCAAACAATTCTCCTTTTTTCACACGAAAGCTCAGATTATTTACAGCTTTTACTTCGCCAAAGCTTTTATTCAGATGGCTGATTTTAATTATATCTGATTCCATATCCTTTTCCTCCTCGTTCTTCCATATCAGCTAACCTCCATATAATTTTAATTAATTTGCTATTATAATTACTCTATCGTTAATTGATTTCATTGTCCATATGCAAACAACTAACATGCACAAAATCGGTACCAAGATGCATAATAATTCCAATTTTCAACAATACTCAGTCAATTTTTATCTGTATACCTGTCTTTGGAAACTGCTTATCAAACTCTGCTGCCTTCTCCAATGAATAATCAAGCCAAATCTTGTACCAAACTTTTTATAGCTGATACAAATTCTACTTTAACCTTTTCTTTATCTGCTGCTCCATCATAAAGGCTGTAATAAAAATGCATAACAGCATAAAATCTAGCAGCTTTATCCTTAGCATTTACAATTCCAATACTTTCAAATAAAGCTTTCACATAAGAAGCTGGTCCAGCCACAAGATACTGCTGATATAATTTCTGCATCTCTTCACTGCGAAATTGCTCTATTGTCAGCATCTTCCGAAACGATGATGCAAAATCATCCTCTGTCCAGTATTCAAACATTGACTTGCTGTATTCCACAAAATCATCCAATGATACTGCCTCATACTGTTCAGGCATTTTTTCTTTTTCCTCTTGTGGCATATCATATTCTTCTGCCTGTTCACCATCCCGCTGCTCCATACGCTGCACAATACAGTCAAAAATATCTCTTTTGCTTTTGTAATGACGGTACAATGCCCCTTTTGTCATATCAAGCTCTCCTGCTATCTGACTGACTGAAACAGCCTCATAACCATCTCTGGCGAACAGATGCAGTGCCACAATTAATATTTCCTCTTTCCTATTACTCACACTAATAACCTCCAAACGCAAAAATAAACGACCGTTTATATCTTAATAATAGTAAACGGTCGTTTATTTGTCAATGCTTTTCTTTTTTCTTACATTATCTCTTTTTATAAATCAGCAACTCCGGATTTTCACCATCCTTCTCATATGTACATACCAGAATAAAATCCATTCCTGCCAGAATGCCGAAGCACCTTTCTCCTCCAAATTCAGACTCCAGTTGATTTCCCAGATAGGTTTTCTGGTCATCAAGGAATTTCACTTTTTGTCCATTAGGCAGAATATATTCCAGATTCACATATTTCCCCACAAGTGCATTTAGTTTGTCTACCCTTGGAAGTCCGTCTATATGCAGATCATTAATTTCATTTATCAACTGCATTTTAAACTCTTCAAACTGCCCATTGTCACTAAGTTCATCATACTTGTTCCAGTAATCTAACTTTGGAAGTATTTCCTTCATATAAGAGCGTGCCTGTTCTTCGGTAAAGTTTTCATTTACCATATTCTTTACACATACATCAATCAATTCATCCATATCGTTATATGTGTATGTTCCATCTGCATAGCACCATTTACAATACTCCTCATTTAATGTGCCATCCTTATCACGTCCCAATATGGAATCATCATCAATTGGCATCCCGCAGCATTGGCAGATCAGTTTTCTTGGTTCTCCCAAAAGCGTATTGATTGAAACATCAAATTCTTTAGATAAGAGCTTAAGTGTATCAGTATTGGGAACGGTATCACCTGCTCGTGTCAACTCCAGACCAAAAAAAAATTGATTTTTTTGTACCCTCAAATATCACTTCCCATTATACCTGCTATTGCAGTATATTGAAAGCAATATTTATACTTGCAGAAGAAAGGAGTGCCACATTTTCTCGGCACTCCAAACTCTGTAACCATCCATCTTACTTGAAAAATGGATCATCTGTATTCCATACAATCTCTATATTGTCCTCTCCATTGATAATCACTTTTTTGATTACCTTCTGGATTTTCTCTCTGTCAAAAGATTCCATATTGATGATATTTTCTAACTGTGTCTCAAACTTACCAGCAGAATTATCTTCTGTCGGCAGTTCCGATTTAAGCTGCTCGATTTTCTGATGCAATTCATCAATCTGTTCCACCATCGCCTTTGAACGCTTGACATACTCTTCTCTTGTGAGCTTGTCATCCTTATAATCAGAATACAACATCATCTTTTTACTGCTGAGGCTCTTCACCTTCTTTTCGAGTACTGCAAGCTTTTCTTCCGAAGATACTTCTTTCGATTTACCGGCTCTCTTTATTCCTTTCTCATCCAGATAAACTGTTGCATACATATTTACAGTTTTCATGATTGCATCTTCAACCTTGGCAATTTCCACCCTGTTGCTTTTGCATGGAGAATTTTCCTCAATTCTAGACGAGGAACAAAGAAGAATGTCACCTTTTACCCTTTTGCTGGGTACCAAGGCTCTGCCACATACCCCACAATAATAAAACGGATTATAGTTTCTCTTACCACGCTTTGGACGAATATATTTTTTTGAATTAGCATGTGCCGTATCAAATAATTTCTGAGTAATAATAGGTTCATGACAATTCTCTATCACAATCCATTCGTCTTTAGGCACATAGGTTGAAGTGTTATTGCTGCCTACCCTCTTCTTTGTTTTATTCCATATCAGTTTTCCAAGATAAACTTCATCGTTTAATATATCGTGGATAGAAGAAGTACTCCACAAGCTTTTCACTTCAACTGCATGGAAAAAGTTTTTGCTTCCTTTTCTCTTCTTATATGCGGATGGTGTATCAATACCGTGAGCATTTAAGTAATTTGCCACTTCTGTTTTTCTTTTGCCCTGTGCGGTCAGTTCAAATATCAGCTTAACCACTTCTGCTGCTTCCGGATCTACAATAATCTTATGCTTATCATTTGGATCTTTGACATATCCATACCTTAACTGACCACTAATGTTCTCCCCATTCAGTATCCTTGTGTGCTTTGCAGAACATATTTTATTGGACAAGTCCCTGCTATAAAGCATATAAATTAAATTCTTAAACGCAACATTCATACCACCGGTGGAACCATCATAGTTATCGCTGTCATAATTGTCATTAACTGCAATAACCCGTACCTGATAAAGTGGAAGTATCTGCTCCAAAAGACTTCCAACTTCAATATAATCCCTTCCGAGTCTGGATAAATCCTTTACAACAATGCATGATATTTTTTCAGCCCGGATATCCTCCATAAGCTTCATATAGCCTGGTCTTTCAAATTTTGTTCCGGTAAATCCATCATCACAGTATTCCTGTACCTTCGTATCCTTAAGCTCCGAATGATTTTCAATATATGCTTTTAACAATTCCCGCTGGCTGGATATACTGTTACTCTCCTCTTTCCGATTTAATGATACATCTTCATCTTCCATAGAAAGGCGAATATACATAGCAGTTATCTTACTCATTCAAATCACCTTCTCTCTTATTTTTTACCTGTAACAGTTCTTCCAGACAATCATCATAAACCAGATTTACGGAAATTCTGCCACCTTCAAACACCTGTACCTTGTCAACAAATGCATCTGCCAGCTCTTTGTTGAGTTTTCTGCATTTCAGATATTTATTGATAAGATTTTCCCAGTCCGCATCAATCTTATAATTCTTTGAATACAAGTTCTGAGATATTAAAAGATTATCTATCTCCTTCTTCAAAGCTTCGCTTTTTAAAAGATACTGCTGTTTTAATGTCAGATATTCACTCTCATTAATCAAATGTTCTGAATAATCTCCATATAACTCAGAGAACTTGCGGTTTACCTTCTCCAGTTCCCTGCGCTGTCTGGTAATGGCTTTTTCATACACATCGTATTTTTTCAGTCCGCTGCTTCTTGCATTTAATTCCCTTATTACTCTTAATGCGTCAATACAGCAACGCATATGATTTGAAATCTGAGCAAAGACAGCTTTGTTGACATCCTCCTGATCAATTTTGTGTCTTGAACATGCCGGATTAATACCATCTGAAAAAGTTCCACAAAAATATACATACGATTTTGTTGTTCTTGGAGAAAGTCTCATTCCCTTGCCACAGTCTCCGCATACAATTTTTCCCTTTAGTAAATTCTTTTCATTAGGTGGGTGTTTTGTAAACTCTTTTGCAAAATAAGCATCCGAGATTTCCTTTACTCTTTCCTGTGCCTTTTCAAATGTCTCTTTGTCAACAAGTGGCTCATGCGTATTTTCAACAATGACCCATTCACTTGGATCTGTTGCATGGAGTGGAATATTATTGTATTTCTCAATTACTACTTTCCCATGCACCGCCGAACCAATGTATGCCTGATTTGTCAGTATTGACTTAACTGTTGTTTTGGTCCATACACCATTGGTTTTTACATTCTGCTGGTAACCAAGAGATTTTAAATACATCAATGGTGACATTATTCCCTGCTCATTCAGATATTTTGCAATTGATGTATATCCTTTGCCCTCCAAAAACAATTTATAAATAAGTCTGACATTTCCAGCAGTTGCTTCATCCACAACAATTCTGTTCTTCTCCGTCTTGGATTTCAGATATCCATACGGAGCAAAACCGCACATATATTCATCCGTAGTCCATTTTCTACGATGTGCAGTTGAAACTTTCTTGGAAATATCCTTTGCATAAAACTCATTTACGATATTTTTCAAAGGCATCATAAGGTCTGTGCCCGGTCTGAACGAGTCAAAATCATCCGTAACAGCAATGAATCTTACATTGAGAAAAGGAAACACTCTTTCAATGTAGTTCCCCATCTCCACATAATTTCTTCCAAGTCTCGATAAATCCTTAACAATAATACAGTTAATTCTTCCTGTTTTTGCATCCTCAAGCATTCGCTTAAAATCCGGTCTTTCAAAATTAGTACCGGTAAAGGAGGCATCATAATATTCCTCTTCAATTACAATATCTTCGTGATCTTTGACATAATTCTTCATAAGTTCCATCTGTGTTTCGATTGTCCCTCTCTCAATGTTCTCTTCCGTTTCATGAGACAGTCTTGCATATAATCCAGCCTTAAAAAGTACCTTCTTCTCTTTATCCGGTAAGGCTGTAGCTTCTAGTGGCATCATATTTTTTCTGCTTTTTCTTGCCATATTACACAGCCTCCCTTCTGCTGATATTTAATTGTCCACCCGGTTCTTTATCTACTTGATAGCCCAGTTTTTCAACCGATTCTAATAACTGCTTATAACAATCATCAAAATCAAATACGATCTCAACCTCTTTATTCTCTGAAACTCTTACTTCACAAATCAGTTTTACAACCACGTCCCTGGTCAGTTCCTTAATATCCTTGTATTCGGTAAAATAATTCATCCAGAGATGCTTATCATCCTTCTCCTCAAGAATTAAAGCAATGTCTCTCTCAATCTGGCGAATTATTTCTTCTCCCTCTTTTGCTTTTTTCAGATATGCCTCATGAAGTTCAAGATATTCTTCTTTAGTAAGAATTCCGTCCTTCATATCTTCATACAGTGAAGTTTTCAGTCTTTTACACTTCTCAACTTCCTCAAGTTTTTTCTGTTTTCTTGCTTCAAGACTTTTTACATCAAGCTGCTGGAAAGGAATTGTTCCAATATAATCAAGTATTTCTTCCAGATTCATTACGTTTTTGATATGAAGCTTTAACATTTCAAGCACCGTATCCTCTAATAACGATACTGATATTGAGTGCTGTGAACACTGCTTTGTCAATTTATGATTAGAGCAGATATAGTAAGCGTATTTCTTATCACCTGCTGTTGTAATTTTTCTTGTCATTGGTGAACCACAGTCTGCACATACTGCAATACCTGAAAGATTATAGACCATATCTGAATCCGGAGATATTCTCGTATCCATTCCCAACAACCTTTGAACAATCTCAAAATCCCTGTCACTAATAATCGGCTCATGATTTTTTTCGATTCTTATCCAGTCAGATTCCGGCTTAACAACCTCCTGCTTCACTTTATGATTTGGTGTCGTTCTTTTGCCTTGAACAAGATTTCCAATGTAAATCTCATTTTCAAGAATCCTGCGGACCGTGACTGAACTCCATACCGATTTTTCATTCTGTAAAAATCCGGTCTGATAACCGCTCCCTGTGCTCTGCTTATATTCCATAGGTGCAAGCACACCCTCATTATTCAACTGTGTTGCTATTGCATCCTGACTCATTCCGTGAAGCTTTAGCCGAAAAATTTCCTTCACAATACCGGCTGCATAAATATCAATAACCAGCTTATGTTTATCATCATCCGATTTTTCATACCCATAGGGAACAAATGCACCGATATACTCACCATTTTTTCTCTTTACATCCAAATGGCTTCGTATCTTTATACTGATATCCCTGCAATATGCATCATTGATCAGGTTTTTAAACGGAATAATAATCTCATCACCCTGTGACTTTCCAGTCACACTGTCATAGTTATCATTGATTGCAATAAACCTTACACCAAGAGCCGGAAATAATCTTTCGATGTATCGACCTGAATCAATATACTCACGTCCAAAACGTGAAAGATCCTTTACCACCACACAATCAATTACTCCTCGCTTAATATCTTCCATCATCGTCTGAAAAGACGGACGGTCAAAATTGGAGCCGGAATAACCATCATCCACATATTCTTTAACTATTCTAATGTCTTTTTTGTCTGCAAGGAAATTTCGGATGAAATCCTTTTGATTTGAAATACTATTACTCTCAGCTTTTGCGCTGGTAGAAACATCGCCATCCTCCTTAGATAATCTAACGTAGATGGCTGCATGATAGATTTTTGAGATTTGTTTACTCATATCGCAACACTCCTTTAAATATTCTACGTCAGATGTACCCAACTAAAATATCAAAGGAAGTTATGCCATATTCATTTAGTCCTTGAACATATCATAGCACAACTCCCTTTCATTTTCCATATGATTCTGAAAAAAGATTCTAAACTGTAAGCAGCATATTCTTGAAAGCTTCTTCTATGGAAACTCCATTATTGGCAAAGCTTACTTTAACTTTCATCTTCCCCACTCTCATCATATAGGGATTTCCAACTTTTCTTATAAACTTCTGCTGTCTCTTTTCAATCGTATCATTCAGATCAGCATGATAAGATGCCATATCGGGCATTTCATTAATCTTGACATCACTAAAATCAGTATCAAGCAATGCTCTGTATTCTTCTGCTGTCATAAAATCTATCCCCCTTTCAGTAAAAATGCCACCCATAAAATACAGGTGGCTATGTAACCCGGAGCAAATGCCCCGGTAATATTTAATTGTACTTTTCATATGCCCCAATCTGGATTTTTACACATTCAGTAATCTTATCAAGTAGTTCCGTATCTGAAATTGAAGCAACTACCCTCTCAATCTGGACATTTACATCAATGGATACAATCTGCTCACATAATGCCATACTGTCAAATACCTCAAAATCTGTGTCAGTAACCTTTACCTTTGCAGCCGGTATTGGACAGTGGGTTGGCAGATATTTCTTTTTCCATGTTTTTGTGGACATGGCTACTGCTGTGACAACCGGTGAATACTGATTTGCCTTGTTATTTGAGATAATAATATAAGGTCTTGTATACTTCTGAATGCTCCCTTTACTTACTGACTCCAGATTTGCAATAACAATATCGCCCCTGTTCAGTTTCATCTATGTCATTCCTCCTGTTCCCTGATATATTCTTCTGCCTCATCCTCTGTCGGACAGGCAACAATCCGTTTCCCATATTCATCAATCACTACTGTTTCGCCCGGAAATATAATCAGTTTTAATTTTCTATTTTCTTCTGTCATATCATTCAAAAGAAATGAGAGCAGGTTCATAGCCCCTGCTCTCTGCATTAATACTGATTCCATGTTCCGCTGCAAGTGTCATTACAGCTTTAATCTCATTAAGTTCCATTGAAATGTCTACCACATCTCTTACCAGCACACAGATAATGGCATCTCTTTCAATATAATATCTTAATCGTTCAACCGCTTTTTTATCTGTATTGAAAACTGTCTCAACAACTTCCATGCCGGACTTTTTTGCATATGCCTCGATACGGTCAGCTGTATCATTTGCATTATTCCTTACAAATATCAGACACTGCTTTTCTTTGGAATCCTGCATATTGCCTCCTATCTGCCGTCCCTGATGTTATGATAGAACTTTGATACCGTATCAAGCACCAGCCCTCTTATATCACTTTCCTGAACAGGCTCTTTGTACATCATCTCATAACACTCTTCAAGTTCTCCATTAATATCCTCCACATAGATATCATATTCGCTGAGTTTTCCAAGTGTATCAATAACGGTCTCATCTGTTGCACCAATCATATCCTTTGAAAGTGTTATGATTGTATTAACATCTTCTTCCATATTTAAACCAATAATGGCATATTTCATCGGAAATGAAACTCCTTCTGTAGAAGCAGGCTCTGAAAGCATAGCTACAATTTCATAGCCATTATCCTGACAATACTTTTCAAGCAACTTCGGCACAAAATGATCTGTAGCCTCTAATCCTGTTTTTGCATAATATATAATTGCTCTTTCCATCTTAAAATCTCCTTATAAATAATATTGATTTGATACTGTGCGCACTTTATCTCCTCACATAAGCTGACTTATCTGTACTCTCCACACCATCACACCTAAACATTTCTTTTCTGTCGGTGACCATAAATCAGTTTGTGTGGGAAGATAAAATACTATCTTCCCGGTTTCTTAACCATCCC
>OJMJ01000896.1_pt1 | contig 13680 bp, 14 predicted proteins | sample 1597181 | NCBI WGS metagenome assembly OJMJ01 (sample SAMEA2452126, study PRJEB22498) | human gut metagenome | biome: human feces; feature: human gut; material: feces | place: Australia | collected 2012
CGTGACTTCTCGCCTACGATGGCTTTCCAAGCGTCAACCACTCTCTGTGCCTCCGCCACTGCCGCCTCGTTTTCCTTGATTGACCGCAACAATTCTTCCGGCGTCTCGCCTTTCTCCTTCAGTGCCTTTGCCGCCTTCTCCCTTGCGATAGTCAGCGTGTTGCTCTGCGTCAACACTCTCACGTATGACTTCGGGCAATACCCTAAGCACTGCAAGGTGCACATCCTTGCTCTCGCTCTTGCCGACTGCCTTCTCCGACAAGAAGTTGTTTGTCAGCAGTCTTACATACATCTTATGTCAACGATTCTGGCAATTTTGACAAAAAAGCACCTTTGTGGATGTTTTTTTCAGTAAAACGCATATATTTCTAACTCAAATTTTATACCTTTGCATCGTTGTTGAATGTCAGGGAGACTTTCCTATGTGCCATCCCTGGTTCACTTATATTGTTGCATCAATTAAGATTTAATAAGCATGAAGGCTAAACCTGATTTAAGTTTTTGGAAACTATGGAACATTAGTTTCGGTTTTTTTGGCGTGCAAATTGCATACGCACTTCAAAGCGCCAACATTTCCCGCATCTTTGCCACTTTGGGCGCTGACCCGCACAGTTTGAGTTATTTCTGGATTCTCCCGAATCATTGTGCAGCCAATCGTTGGATCACTGAGCGACAAGACTTGGTGTCGGTTCGGACGTCGAATCCCGTATTTGTTTATTGGCGCTACCGCGGCAGTACTCGTCATGTGCCTGCTTCCAAACGCAGGATCGTTTGGTTTGACAGTAAGCGGTGCGATGGTTTTCGGATTGGTGGCTCTTATGTTTCTCGACACAAGCATCAATATGGCAATGCAGCCGTTCAAAATGCTGGTCGGCGACATGGTTAATGAGAAGCAAAAGGCAAAAGCCTATTCTATCCAAAGCTTCCTGTGTAACGCAGGCTCTGTGGCTGGATATATTTTTCCATTCTTGTTCACGTTTATCGGCATTAGCAACACGGCCGAAAAAGGCGTTGTGCCTGATTCTGTAATTTGGTCATTCTATATTGGAGCAGCCATTTTGATTTTATGTGTGATTTACACAACTATGAAAGTACGGGAATGGAACCCGAAGCAATACGCAGAATACAACGGCGCAGTCATAAACGAATCTGAATCCGACAAAGACAGCGCATCTTGGATTTCCTTGTTGAGCAAAGCTCCATCCACATTCTGGAAAGTCGGGGTGGTTCAATTTTTCTGCTGGGCAGGATTCCTATACCTTTGGAACTACTCAACAGGCGCTATCGCCGAAACCGTATGGGACACAACCGACCCTACTTCCGCCGAGTTTCAAGAGGCAGGCAACTGGGTTGGAATCCTTTTCGCCGTGCAAGCTGTAGGAAGCGTGCTCTGGGCCATTGTCCTTCCTCAATTCAAAAACGCCAAAATGGCTTACGCTTTAAGTTTGGCTATCGGTGCGATTGGCTTCTGCATGATTCCGTTCCTGCACGACCAGTATATGCAATTCATTCCGTTCCTGATGGTTGGCGCCGGATGGGCAGCTATGCTTGCTATGCCATTCGCATTTGTAACAAACGCTCTGCAAGGATACGGACATATGGGCGCGTATTTAGGCCTCTTCAATGGAACAATCTGCATTCCTCAAATTTTTGCAGCAGTCTGCGGCGGTGGCGTCCTCAATTTGATTGGATCTCACCAAAGCAGCATGATGATTGTTTCCGGCGCATTGCTCTTAGCTGGAGCTATATGCGTTTTTGCAATTAAAAACAATAGATAACAGGATTCGGCTTTTTCGAAACAAGAGTTTCCCAAATGTCAAAACTGCGCTATGGAAGTCATTCATAAAACTTCCATAGCGCAGTTTCTTTTCAACGTTCTTCTAATAAAAAACAAGAACGATTTTCAGAGGAAACACCCCATAGTTTTACTGGATATCTTTCTGAATCTCGAAAAACTTCACTACATTTGTAGAAAAATTTAGCATTATATGAAAAAACGCATTCTTGTCACAGGTGGAACAGGCTACATTGGCTCTCACACCGTAGTTGAACTGCAAAATGCAGGGTATGAAGTGGTCATCATTGACAACCTGTCAAACAGCAACATAGATGTCCTTGATGGAATTGAGAACATAACACACATCCGTCCGGATTTTGTAGAAGCGGACTGTACCGACATAGCTGCTCTCCGAAATTTGTTTGACACATATCCCGACATCTGCGGCATCATAAATTTCGCAGCAAGCAAGGCTGTCGGTGAATCTGTACATAAACCGCTGCTCTACTATCGCAACAATCTGAACACTCTCACCAACCTGCTGGAGCTGATGCCCGAATATAACGTCAAAGGAATCGTATTCTCTTCATCATGCACAGTTTATGGTGAGCCCGACAAGAATCCTGTTGATGAAAATGCCCCTATAAAGAAGGCAACTTCTCCATATGGCAACACCAAGCAAATCAGCGAGGAAATAATCACTGACGCAATCAATTCCGGCGTGGGATACAAGAGCATCATCCTCCGCTATTTCAATCCTGTCGGAGCGCATCCGAGTGCAGAAATCGGAGAGTTACCGAATGGAGTGCCTCAGAACTTGATTCCGTATCTCACACAAACGGCGATAGGCATCCGCAAAGAGCTCAGCGTTTTCGGCGATGATTACGACACTCCCGACGGGTCATGCATCCGCGACTTTATAAATGTCGTGGATTTGGCAAAAGCCCATGTCGTTGCAATCAGCAGAATGCTTGACAATCCCGACACCGACCCGATTGAAATATTCAATCTTGGCACAGGTTCAGGCGTTTCCGTACTTGAGCTCATCAACACATTTGAGACTGCGACTGGAGTGGCTGTGCCACACAAGATTGTTGGACGTAGAGAAGGCGACATTGAAAAGGTTTGGGCAAATCCGCACAAAGCCAACACAGTGCTTGGCTGGAAAGCTGAAACTCCACTTGCCGACACTATGAAGTCTGCATGGAAATGGCAATTGCGCCTCCGTGAGAAAGGAATTATGTAAATAATACTTTTTATTTAACCGAACAAGCCTTCATCCATTTGCCGTTCCCAAGGATGAAGGCTTTTATAAAATTGCACTATACGGAATGATTGACAAAGAGACAGTAGACAAAATACTTGACGCAGCCGACATTGTAGACGTTGTTTCCGACTTCGTGCATTTACGACGTCGTGGCTCCAACTATGTCGGGCTTTGCCCTTTTCACAATGAGAAGACGCCCTCCTTCAGCGTCTCCCGATCAAAAGGCATATGCAAATGTTTCAGTTGCGGCAAGGGTGGCAGTCCAGTCAATTTCATTATGGAGCATGAGCAGATGTCGTATTATGAGGCACTGAAATATCTTGCAAAAAAATACAACATCGAGGTAAAGGAACGGGAGCTTACAGACGAAGAGAAGCAGGCACAGTCAGAACGCGAGAATATGCTGCTCGTGAATGATTTTGCACTGAAAAATTTTGAAGACAATCTTTTCAACACCGACGAGGGACGAAGTGTCGGCCTTTCTTATTTTTACGAACGCGAGTTTACCGACTCAACTATAAAGAAATTCCATCTTGGATATTCTATGGAAGGCCGGTCGGAACTCTACAATGCCATCAAAAAAAATGGCTATAATCCGACGTATGCCATAGAGTCCGGACTGTGTATCAAGGGAGAGCACGGCGTATACGACCGTTTTAAAGGCAGAGTCATGTTCCCAGTACTCAACATTGCCGGAAAGGTAATAGCGTTTGGCGGTCGCACATTGAAAAAAGACCCCGCTAAATACGTAAACTCTCCGGAATCAATTATCTACAAGAAAAAGAACGAGCTTTACGGATTGTACCAAGCCAAACAGGCAATTGTAAAAAAAGACAAATGCTTCTTGGTTGAAGGCTATACAGATGTCTTGTCAATGCACCAAGCTGGCATCGAGAATGTTGTGGCGTCTTCAGGCACATCTCTCACTGAAGGACAGATAAGACTGATTCACCGCTTCACAGACAATATCACCGTCTTGTACGATGGCGACTCGGCCGGCATCAAAGCCTCCCTGCGAGGCATCGACCTGCTTTTGGCAGAAGGTCTGAACGTCAAAGTGCTTTTGTTGCCTGACGGCGACGATCCCGACAGTTTCGCCAAAAAGCACAACGCTTCAGAGTTTCAAGGATTTATTGACGCCAACGAGACTGATTTCATAAAATTCAAGACATCCATTCTTCTGGAAGGACTTGAAAACGACCCTATAAAAAAATCCGAGGCGATACAAGACATTGTAAAATCCATTTCTGTCATCCCCGAAAATATCACACGCGCCGTTTACATAAAAGAATGCAGCAAGCGCTTCGAAATTGACGAGAAGATACTTGCCGAAGAGGTGAAGAAAACGTCAAAGGGCATCAAGGCAAAAGACCGTTCTGGCAAAAGTACCACAGAACCCGAGACAACATCCTCTCCAACCGTACGCACAGAGCCGTCGGATGCGGCAACCGTCAAATCCAAATCGCTGAGGATGTACGAGACAGACATCATCCGATATATTGCCAAATATGGCATGTGCAATGAGTTGTTTGAGATTGAAAACCCAGATGGCGGATTCTCCAACGTCACGCTTGTGGAGGCGGTAAACGTCGAACTGACATCCGAGTCAATATCTTTCAGCGTACCGGCATTTAAAAAGATTTTTGACCGAGCGTTGTCTTTCCTCCCCGACTTCTATGCAGACCTGCCCGGCGAAGCAGATCGTCTGGACAAGGAAATGAAAGAAAAAGTGCAGATAGCGCAATTGTCAGACACCGTAGTTGGAAAAGCGAAAGAACGGTTGGTCGAGTCAATACAGAAAGATTTCAAAAACAAACTCATTGATTTTGAAAAAGAATATCTTGAAAAAAGACTGTGTTCAGACCAGGATGACGAAATCAGGCAAACGACGTTGGACCTTGTCATAGAAAAAGAGCCACTCAGCAAAGTGCACACGAGACTGTCCGATATGGAATCGGAATACGACCGTCTTCGTGACCTGGTGTCGTTGTCTCTCAACGTGTGGAAAGACGCACTGTTGTCTCAGCGCATCAAGGAAATTCAGGAAGAAATAAAGCTCCTATGTCAAGCGTCAGGCGACATCAACAGAGTCGAGCAATTGATGCAAGAGCTGTCTCAACTCAGAGCAATTCGCAAACAATTGATAGGAGACCGTGTGATTATTCCATAACCTGCGCCTTGATATTTAATTTATTTCGTATTTTTGCATAAAACAAAAAGATTGAAGGAATGATACGACAATGGATTGCTGCAATAACTCTGGCCAGTTGCTCGGCAGCCGCTTTTGCCCAATTGAACCTGCCGACACGCAACATAGGCGGCGTTGACTATTATTACCGGATTGTGCAAAAGAAAGAGACTATTTACGGCATAGCCCGGGAGTTGAACATACCTAAGGAGGATATCGTAAAGTACAACCCTTCGGTTGCAACCGGCTTAAAGAAAGATCAGGTGCTTTATTTCCCGGTTGACGCATATGTCAAACGGCAGGCAGTCGTTCGTCCAAAAGAGCATAAGCACACAGTAAAAAACGGTGAAACGCTGTATGGCATTGCCAAAATGTACGGACTCTCTGTCGCCGAACTGCTGCAAGCAAACCCCCAAGCAAGGACCGGACTTAAAGCAGACTCTGTGTTGACAATTCCTGTCGGCAACGACAAGCAAGAAGCTGTGCCATACACCGTCAAGCCTGGCGACACACTTTATCGGCTGTCTGTGAATTTCAACGTCGATTTGAAAGATTTGCTTGAAATGAATCCAGGTGTATCGCCTGAGAATTTCCAAGTTGGAATGACTGTGCTTATTCCTCCAAGCAACAACGCTAATAAAGAAAATGACAAACCTGAAACGGTATTCGTACACGACAAAGTTGAAAAAGGCGATTCGTTTGAATCCATTTCCGAAGAATATGGAATTACAGAAGATCAGCTGAAAGAAGCAAATCCCGATGTGGACAAACTGAAACGTGGATCGTATGTGGTTGTCCCTATTGCGAATGAAAGCCAAACTGACTCAACCACGGTTGTCAGACAAGCTTTCCGCGAAACGTCAGACGACAACATCAACGACTGCGTCAACATTGCCATTTTATTCCCTTTTGAGGCAAAGAATACCAACAAAAGCAAACAAGCTTTGTTCTACCGCGACTTCTATCGTGGGGCATTGCTGGCAGTCAACGACCTTAAGACTAAGTCAAAATTGAATCTTTATGCTTACGATGTTACAGATGCCAACATCTCAACCGTCTTGAGCAAGAAAGAGATTGCCAATGCGCATATGATTTTTGCCCCTTCTGAGGACAACTTGCTGAAAACGATTGTCGACTTTGGACAGAAGAACGGAATCAATGTCATTAATTCCTTCTCAGTCAACAACGATATGTGCTACAACAACAATCGTTTTTTCCAGGTCAACACTCCGTCGTCATATATGTATTCTTCAGTAAGTTCTTATGTCGAGAGCAATTATGCAAACTGTGAAATCGTTTTCTTAAAAGACGAGTCGGAAGACGACAAACCATTGATTGAATATTTAAAAATGACAAATCTGCCAAAGCAGACTGTCAACCTATCGGAGAGCAACGGCTTCGTTTGTCAACACCCCACGCTATTCGTTCCGACGTCAAGCTCCAGATCCGCATTAAAAAAGCTGAAATCTTTGGTCGATGAATTGGCTGCTGATCCTGCGAATGATGGAAAATTCAGCATTCTTGGCTATCCTGAATGGTCGATATACAACGAATATGAGAATTTCCTGCGCGCAAACAACGTATGCCTGTTCTCTCGCTATTCGATTGAAGACAACAACAAGTTTGACAGCAAATACAAATATTGGTACGGAGAAAGCCCAATCAATTCAATCCCTAACATGAGTGAATTGGGCTATGACACGATGTCGTTCTTCATAAATGCTGTCATTGCAAACGGCAACGACTTCAACAAGCCTATGCAAGCAACCGACGGTTTGGAAATCGGCATCAACATTGTGCGCACAAGCAGTTGGGGAGGGTTTGTCAACACCGCTTCATTTATTTACAACTACACGACAAAAGGTGTAGAAAAACATATGTTGAAATAATGAAAAAATACGTAATCGCAAGTATACTTTTGATATCAAGTCTGACTTCTGTCGCAGAGGACCACTATTCTGGAGCTTTCAGTATTGGCGCGAAAGGTGGGGGTTCTTTATCTCAAACCACGTTCTCACCAAGCGTGCCACAAAAGTTCCATTCAGGTCCGATGGCTGGTATCATGTTCCGATATATCGAAGAGAATCATTTCGGGCTTATTGGCGAGGTGAATTTCGAGCAACGAGGATGGAAAGAAAATTTTGAGGAAGCTCCATATTCATACAGCAGAGACTTGTCGTATATCCAAATACCCCTTCTGGCACATATCTATTTTGGTTCTGAGAAAGCAAAGTTTTTCTTCAACGCAGGTCCAGAGATAGGTTTCATGATTGCGGAAAAGACAAATTCTAATTTTGACATCAACAATTTTTCCTCTTTAGAGGGATTTCCTTCGGAAAATCGCAATACGGAACAATTCGCCATGCCCATTAAACACAAAGTGGACTATGGCATATCTGCGGGAATTGGTGCAGAATGGGCAATAAACCGTAAAAACTCCATACTTATAGAAGGCAGGTTCTACTATGGACTGAACAACATTTTCGGAGCCAATAAAAAAGATATATTCGCGGCCTCCAACAGCATCGGAATTATGGCGTCAATTGGATATTTTTTTCGCCTGAAATAACGGAACATACAGGGAATCAAGCAGTCATATCGTCACATCACGATATGGCTTTATTACTTAGAAGATATGAAAAAAGTGGTGACAATACCTATTTGTAGGTATTGTCACCGATTGGATTAAAGTTTAACTTTGCAAACAAAAAAGGATGTAATGGATAATTTTCACAAATATAAACCCACCGACAAGATGAGCAATGTTATCAGCGAAAATTATTCACTGATTTCAGTTATGAGCCGCTTCGGCCTGCCTTTAGGATTTGGCGAGAAGACCGTAGCCGAGGTGTGCAATGAACAAGGTGTTGACTGCAATACTTTTCTTATTGTTGTTAATTTTGTAAATGAAGATTCCTACAGCGGAGAGTTTTCATTCAACTATGACTCCGTGTCACTACCCGCCCTTGTAGACTATCTGAAGCAAGCGCATTCGTATTTCCTGGACTTCAGTTTACCAACCATACGGCAAAAACTCTGCAATGCGTTGGAATTGGAGCCAGAAAAGAATGACATCATCAAAACCGTTTTGATGTTCTACGACAAATATGTAGATGAAGTCAGACGCCATATGGAATATGAGAACAACCATATTTTCTCATATGCTGACAATTTGATTAAACATCATAAATCCAACAATTTCTCAATTGCACAATTTGCGGAACACCACAATCATATAAACGAGAAATTGAAAGAGTTGAAAAACATTTTAATCAAATATTATCCGCAGACAAAATGCAACAACCTTCTCAACGACACTTTGTTTGACATATTCAACTGCGAATCAGATTTAAGGACACACTGCCGGCTTGAAGACAGTGTGTTTACCCCTGTTGTCTTGAATTTAGAACAGAATTTGACCGATGAAAAGTAAAGAGGATATAAAAGTTGCAATTGCAGATGGATCGGTCATCATGCGAAGCGGTCTTGCATCGGTTCTGAAGCATTTTTCGGAATTCAATTTCAGAATCAACGAAATCACAAATCAAGAAGCTCTGACAATCTTTCTAAGACTTCACACTCCAGATTTGTTGATTATCAATCCGCTTTTTGCAATTGGCATGAATCTGGCAACAATCCGGAAAACATATCCATCATTGAAAATTGCGGCACTGACGTCATCACTTATCGACAACCAGTTGCTGTCTGACTACGACACAACAATTTCTATTAATGATGACATCGAAACGATTTGCAGTAAAATCAAAGAAGCAGTCAATGAGCCTGACGAAGAATCTTCCGAACAAGATGCCTTAAGCGCCAGGGAAAAGGAAATCATCGGTTGCGTTGTAAAAGGAATGACCAACAAGGCGATAGCCGACACATTGTCTATTTCAATATATACGGTGATTACGCACCGCCGCAACATCTCAAGGAAATTGCAGATACACTCCCCTGCCGGTCTGGCAATCTATGCAATTGCAAATAATTTGGTAAACATCGAAGATATTAAAGATGTGATAAACTAAGCGTCAATTGTTTAGTTTCTACAAACCCAAACATCAGGATATTTTTCAGTGATGCCGTTCTTCTGAATATATGAATACATCTCCTCTTTTGTGTCGCCTGTTGCCAATGCAACTTTATAGACTGAAGAACCTTTGGCGGCATCTATGATAACCAGCCCGGTCTCAGACGAGGTCTCAACAAATTTTTTAGCCTGACCATACGATTTAAGCGAAGCTATCACTACACTATATTTTTTTTCCGTCTCGCCACCAACGCCTTTCTCCACAGCTTCGATGTCATTTGACTCAATTTTGACTGCTCGTTTTGTCATTTTTTCAACAACGTTTACTCTCTTGCCCTTAGCCTTAGGCTGAGCTGCCGATATTGACGCAACACTTGCCTTGTCCGGAAGGGAATCAATCGCAATAGGAGTCGTTAATGTAAGCACAAGAACTATAATCGCCGCAACAGACACAGCCATGCGCAATGCATTCATCCTAATTTCCGAGAATCTACGACGTGGGGCTTTTTCTTCTGATTTTACGACGTTCTGAATCCTGACAGGCTGCAATCCATAGTTGCTCAAATTAACCCCCGACAGTCCCACTGCCGACGGAGCAAACACAACGCAGCCCGCATCAGAGTAATGGAACGAACCTATCTTACCGAAATCAAACGAATGGTTTGCAACAAGAGACTCTTTTATGGTCTTCACGTCGCCTTCCACCTTCGCTACCGCTGCATTATATCCACAGCCCGTCTGTTTCATAAAGGCATTGGCAACAAGGCCGTCGTTATGCGTCAATGCGGCATTAAAGACCACCGACCTGGATGGCGGTAACAGAACACCGTCGCATATGCTTGACGCAACATTCTGACAAATAAACGCTCCAAAACCCGGGACAATCACACAATCATTGTCTCTGAGCAAGCATTCGATATAATTAATAAGTTCCATACATTGCAAAATTAATCAAAATTCGACAAAGCAACAATGTTTTACCTGTCCTTTTTCTTTAAATATGGCAATGCTTGACTTTTGTCGCATCCAAGTTTGACAGCCTCCATCGCATAGCCATAGGCATCATCGTAACGGAACTGCATCTGTGCCATGCGAGCTTTAAGCAAATACAAATCTGATGATTTGGGATCTAATTTCTGCGCCTCCGAAAGGTCATTCTGGGCTTCTTGATATTTTCCTACCGCTATATAACACTCTGCCCGATTCAAATAATTCACCGAACGGTTCTCTTTTTTTATAATGTCATCATATAGCAATATCGACTTGTCATATTCTCCATTCAGCCTGCGGAGCAAAGCCATGCCACGTTTGGCGTCCATGTTTCCTGCATCCGTTTTCAAGCATTTGTCAAAACAACCTTCCGCCTGCCCTATATCGCCAACCTCCAATGCAATCATGCCCGCACCGTTCAACGCGATGCAATCAGAAGGGTTTATATCCAACAACTTGTTATAGTCGGCCAACGCCGACTGCACACTGTCCATCTCAAGATATAAAGCCGCACGATTATGAAGTATTGTCGTTGACTTAGGCGCAACGGACAGGGCCATATTGTAATTCTCCAAAGACTCATCCAGTTTGCCTTGATTGCGGTAAACTGTCCCCAAATTCGACATTAATAAATAGTTGCTTGGATTTGCAGGTTCCATTTCCAAAGCCGTCTTTATCAAGCGCTCCGACAATGCCCAGTCTCTGCTTGTCAGAGCCTTGTCGATCTGGTCGAGCAACGACATATAATTTTCTGCAGCAATAACAGCTGATGGTATTGCCATCAAAGCCAGCATCAGGACAATGGTTCTTATCTTTGTCATCTTCTTTATTTTTTGCATATTTGTCTACAAAGATACCTTCTTCCGATTGGAAATGTTTCGACCATAGGATTTTTTTTGTATTTTTGTGGAAAATACAACGTTTATGAATTTTCTCAGTTTTATAATTTCAAGCATATCATCAACCCAAACAGCCTCAAGCAGCAGCCACAAACTGTCGGATGTCGCCAACGGATTGCCTATAGAGCAAGTGGTTGACAAACTTGTTTCAAGTGCCGTTGATTTGGTACTCCGTCTTGTGATAGCCATTGTGGTGTTTTACCTCGGGAAACTTATCATCAATAAAATTTACAAAAGCGTAAACAAAATACTCCATCGCCGACAAGTTGACAGGTCGCTTGCCACATTTGTGTTGAGCCTTGTCAAAATAGTGATGTTGTTCATCTTGATAATAATCTCCATTTCCATACTTGGCATAGAAACAAGTTCGTTCATCGCCTTGTTTGCATCGGCTGGTGTCGCTGTGGGTATGGCGCTGAGCGGGACATTGCAGAATTTTGCCGGAGGTGTGCTCATTCTCCTTCTAAAACCATACAAAGTTGGAGACTTCATTGAGTTTCAAGGCTTCACTGGAAAAGTGAAAGAAATTCAGATATTCAACACAATCCTTAATACGGGTGACAACAAATGGATTTCAATCCCGAATGGAGGACTGTCAACCGGCAGTATAAACAATTACAGCCGTGAAGATTACCGTCGCATAGACTGGACAATCAGTATCGCCTATGGTGATGACTATGAAGTGGCAAAACGAGAGATTCTACGCATTGTCAACGAAGACGACCGCATTGTAAAGAAATACATTGAAGAAAAGTACAGCGGTTCCGTTATCCCGGCATTCTAGGATACAGTTACCGTTCCCTGTATACAATAGCAACAGACAGAAACATCCGGAAATCCCCCACTTCTGAATGTTTTGGGAATTGCCAGAGTGCAAAGCACGCAGCAATTCGGTATCAGAGGGGTCAAAATACCTTTTGACCCCAACATCATGATTTCAGACAGCATATAGGAGAAGCAGCAACACATGGATGGATATCAGTTCGAAGAACAGTGTGCGATCATACTAAAAAGAAAACATTTTTCAAAAATAGAAGTTACTAAAAGTTCTGGGGATCAAGGCGTTGACATCATCGCCTATAAACACAGAAAAAAATACGGGATACAGTGTAAGTATTACACGTATCCCGTTGGTAACAAAGCAGTCCAGGAAGCTTATGCCGGTGCAAATTTTTATGACTGTGACAAGGGCATCGTAATGACAAACACAACATTCACCCGCTCCGCGATTGAACTTGCTGAAAAACTGGATGTAGAATTGTGGCCGGATTGCCCGGTCACACCTTTTTACAGTTTATTGTTCAAGATCATGGGATTATTGAACCTGCTTCTTTTCCTTTACGCGATCCTGACACTTTTTTCTGCAAAGTATGATTTTATTCATTTGCCGGTTTCACTTGATACGATATCGCTGGTGGCACTCCTGACAGCCTCTGCTTTAGGAATCTTCGGCTGGAAGTATCTCCTTTGTAATCTGATTACCACCGGAGCTTTCCTCTTCCTTGCATTCCATGTTGCGCTTTCACCTGTATCTCTGGCAACAGATTATACATACACACAACTGCTCTCCTTAATTCCTGCAGTTGTATACATGCTTCATGCCGGGTGGCTGAAATTAAAGAAGATGAAAAAATAAAAGCTTATTCAAACCAGATTTCCGGATTCGTAGACGATACACTGGTTACTCCTGCCTTAAGAAGTGCCATTACATCTTCCTTCTCCCGGATCATTCCTCAGGCGATCACAGGTACCGGAAGATCTTTACAGATCTTTCCGATCACCTTCGGCATCATTCCCGGAAGAACCTCTACCACATCCGGCAGCTGCTCATGCTGATTTCCCAGATTCTCAATGTTCTTGATCGCCATGGAATCAATAAGGAAAAAACGCAGAACTGTATACATTCCAAGCTTCTTCGCCCTGTTGATCATGGATGCTTTTGTTGAAATGATCCCATCTGCATGGATATTTTTACAAATATAATCCACAGAAACCTCTTTTGAGCTTAAACCTGTGATCAGGTCTATATGTGCCATCGCGATCTTCCCCGCCTGGTGGATCCGCTCCACAATTCCCCCAATAGAACGGATATCTCCATACAGGATAAAGATCACGGTAAGCTCCTCCCTGCCCAAACAGTTCTGAAGCCCCTGCTCATCCTTTACAGCCGCTATGATCGGGTTCGCCTCGATCGCGTCCAGAAATTCTTTGTTCATATTCTCTCTTCCTCCGCAATGTTCACACAATATCATACTATCTCCGCGCATTGTTTGAAGATATTATTCTTATTGTATCAGTTTATTGCTTCAAAGACCAGACGCATTTGCCAAATATATTTGTTTTATTTCCGGCTGTATTACAATTCTCAGACAATCTTATTCTCTGGCAAAAGAAGGGAAGCCCCTATGGACTTCCCTTCTGCAGATACATCATTTCTCAAATGGGAATTTGAACTGTGTAAGTCCGAATTCATCGCGAAGTCCGATAAACTCTTTCTGAACTGCCTCTGTCACCGGAACTCCCTTATCCT
>OJMJ01000898.1_pt1 | contig 13662 bp, 10 predicted proteins | sample 1597181 | NCBI WGS metagenome assembly OJMJ01 (sample SAMEA2452126, study PRJEB22498) | human gut metagenome | biome: human feces; feature: human gut; material: feces | place: Australia | collected 2012
TCGTTGGCGTACATGCTGCTGACACCGCGGGTGTCCATGATCAGGCATCCTTTGAACTCTGCCTTTTCCATAAGAAGCTTCTTCACGGTCTCGGCGCGGTCAGGAGCATTGCAGTGGGTGATCATCAGGAAACGTTCCTTCGTATCCCCTGCCTCTTCCAGCACGATCTCTGCCATTCTGCGAAGCGCTTTCTTCATGCCGACGCTCTGGCCTCTCTGCACGATACTGCCCTTGTCTCCGGCCATGATCGGCTTGATGCTTAAAGTAGATGCCACCAGTGCCTTTACACCTGTCAGTCTGCCATTCTTGCGCAGAGTGTCCAGATTATCCAGTACAAAATACGTATGCATATTGCTTCGGAATTCCTCGATCTGTTTTACGATCTCTTCAAAGGGAAGACCCTGTTCCTCCAGTTCTACCAGCTTCTTCACGATCTGCGTCTCACCGCAGCTGGCGGATTCGGAATCGACGACATGAATCTGCTTCTTACCGTATTTTTCCCGATACAGATTCATTCCCAGCACGGCGCTGTTGTAACTTCCACTCAGATGAGAAGATAATGTAATGGCATATACATGCTCTGCCTCTGTACAATAAGCCTCCCGGAACTTCTCCGGGGAAGGGCATGCAGATCTGGGACATTGAGGAGATTCCGCTACTTTTTTCAAAAACTCTGCCTGATCGAAGTTCTCATCATCCTGGATTCTATAGTCTCCCACTTCCAGTCCCAGTGGAACGATCTCAAACCGGGGATCCTGCAGATACTCTTCCGGCAATTCACAACAACTGTCTACTACGATTTTGAAACTCATAATATTGTCTCCACTTTTCTATTCTCAAATATAGTATTTCTTCTAAGAATTTTGCTATTCATTCTATTGTCATCAAAACCATTCCACGTGGTTTTACATACTACATATAATAGCACGGATAATTATCTTCGTAAAGAGGAAACAAAAGTTTTCTTTGTCATTTAAAGAGTTCTTTCTTAATAGCTCTATTTCTCTCCTGTGTTCCGCTTATAGCTTCTCCCAAATTTTCAGTATCTCCCGTCAAAAAATCTCTCTTCAACGTAATATCATCTCCATTCATTCTATGAATGTTTTCCGCCATAGCTTCCATATCCTGTTGTAGTCCAATTCCACCTGTATGCCCAAAAGCCTGATTAATTTCGCTTGGAATTGCTCTGACGGTATGCCTGTCACCACATTCGTGCCAGGTCAAGTTGTTGGCTTTCATATAATCATCCACATCTTCTCTGGATATTCCCAGTCTCTCCGCTACAATACCACTTGCCTGTGAAAACGTTCCCCCGTTACGTTTGGTGTCCATATGCTCCAATTGTACATTTCCTTCTGAAACAGCTTTGATATTTTCCCATTCTGTTCCATATTTCTGTTGCATGAAATCATTTATTCTCTCATTCGTAAATTCATGTTCAAATGGAGTAAAATCCGGTTCTCTGTGATGATAATTCACAATATCTGTTCCGTACTTTTCCTTCATATGTTCCGAAAATTCTTTGCCGGTATATGCAATATCAGAATTAGATGCTTTATCGTGAATTTTCAACTCCGAGTCCTCTCTAAGACGGCAGTCACTTTCTCCCGGTGTTCCCTCATCCAACCATTCTACCCGCCTGGAGGATGGTAGTTTCTGTTCTGTAACATTTTCCTGCAAAACATCTCGCATAATGTCTTCCGTTTTTAGTTCTTCCTTATTTTCCTCTTCCTCTAGCTCTTCAGGAATATCCTCTTCTTCCTCAAATTCTTCTGGAACATCTTCTTCCATCTCTAATCCTTCAGATAAATTTTCTTCTATTCCTGATTCCGCAGGAACATCCTCTTCTCCAGTTTCTAATTCTTCAGAAACGTCTTCTTCCTCTACCTCCCCAGAAATATCTTCTTCCAATTCTTGCGTTTCTACCTCAAGATTTCCAGCTTCTAAAGCATCTCGAAGATTATTCAATGCATCTGCATCTTCCGTTTCACTAATAACTTCATCCAATACTTCCTCTGGCACGCTCAATTCCGGTGCCGTCGTATCCATTTCCTCTGACAGCTCCTCCGTATCCACCTGCAGTCTCCCGCTCTCTACAGCATACCGAAGGCTATTTAACGTATCTGTGTCCTCTGTTTCTTTTATAAACTCATCCAATATCTCCCCTGTTATAGTTAACTCAGGCTCCGATTCTTCTATCTGTTCCGCTGATTCCAATTCCAAACGTTCTGGTAATTCTCCTGTTTGCAGTTCTTCCGGCAATTCTAAATTGTCGATTTCATCCGCACTATCCGTTTCTGTGTCTTCCGTACCTAAATCCATAACAAAGCTTGTATCTATATCATTTTCAAAGTAAGTTTCTCCCTCTGCCAAGTCATCTTCAAAGCCATCGTTGATTTCTGCTTCAAACGCATCGTCCACTCCATCATCAACTTCCATCCCAAGATCTCCTTCAAAATCACTATCGATTTCCTCTCCGATGTCGCTATCCGTTTCCACATCTGTATCTACATCACATTCCACATCCATATCTTCTCCGCAATCACCATCAAAATCGCACATGAACCTTTCCTTTCTTAATCATCTTTATCTTCCTTTGAATTCTCTGGTTCCCGATATAATAAAATCTGCTTTTCCTTTTCAGAAAACCTAAAAGGAAACTCTGTCTCACACTTACGATATAGTTTTATCTTTGTACATATTTTCAAGCGTTCTCCATCAATATCCACATATTTATCCCACTCTTCCTTCATGAGTTTCGATAAATGATATATCAATTTCTTTATATCAGCAGCATCCCTAATAGAAGCCCGATATTTTTCCAAGGCAACATTCGCAATATAATCTGCGTTGGAACGAACCTTAAAATCACAACTCTCCGCACAATATTTACATTGACTACACTCTTGAAAAGGCTTCAACAATTCCAAATGCTCTTTCCAATAAGTTGCTCTTTCTGCCACTTCTTCATTGGGAACACTCAGACGGATTCCTTCTTTTTCCCTGATATCCTCCGTCATCACCAACTGCGGTGTATCAAGTTTGCTATAATATATGTAAGCCTCTCCCGGTTTTAATTTAGATAAACGATTTTCTTCCTCTTCACCCATATTCGTGCTATCTGCTATCAATTCCTTTTCGATCGACTGCACTAAGCGGAAAGATACCTTAATATCCGTATTGGCAACTACTTCCCTGCTAACTTTGGTAGGTGACTGATCCGCAATAATGATACTCGTGCCATAAGAACGAATCTCCGCAATCATATCCTGCAGGGCCTTCACTGTTGTTGCCTGAGAATTCGGGCTTCCTTCCCCTGCATCCGCACTGCCTCCTCCCAACAGAACATGCGCTTCATCTATTAATATCGCATTTTTTAATTCACCATCACCAACATGATTATGCTTGGTATAAAGACAAATATTAATCAAAAGTAATGCGATGATCAATGATTTTTGTTCCGCATTGTCTATTGCATTCAATTCCAGTACCGTGGGCTGCGTTAAAAGATCCTCAATTGGTACAGTATTGATACTATCATATATATTGCTGTTTTGCTCTATTAGATTAGACAATCGCAGTAATCCGGCACTTTCTAAATTTCCCTTCACCTCTTTACTATAATTTGTATTTTTAAGCAGCTTCTGAAATACGATAATAAATTCATGCAGCCCAAACAATGTGACATCCGGATCCCCTGCTATACTGTAATCTTTCCATCCATACTGCATATAGCAGGTCCTGATTGCTTTTAGGAAAATCATATCCAACGGTGAAGGCATAGAAAATGCCGCCTTGAATGCACTCGCAAGGCTGGGAATATACTGTTCGATCCGGATTCCCTTCGGCGGTATAAATGGATTAATTACAAAAGGACAAACTGCATTATTGCCCGGTGTAAAAATCTGTAGTTTCGGCAAAGCATCAATCATCGCACGATACTCTGTTTTTGTAGGTTCAATTGCCAAAAAAGGAATTCCCCTTCTTGCAAACTGTAACAGCAAATTCACCGAAAATGTAGTTTTTCCGGAACCAGGTGTTCCCACTACTAATGCATGCTTGGTAAATGACTTTTCAGGACAGCCTATCATAATTTTTGAAGAATCATTTGTAACCAATCGGCCTATCTGAATGTTTCGTTCGTCTACAACATCCTTTGCAAATTGTTCCTGTGCCTGTAATACCTGATTATTTTTCAGCGCAGTCATTGTCTTTTCATATAAGGGCAGCCGATAAAAGCTGGCTGCCTCCTCCGCTGTTATCATATAAGGAAGTCGAAAAAGTCTTTGTGCCAGCGGAATTGCAGCCTGAATCTTTTTATTACGATAATAGTGCATCAATCGTGTATTTACATTCCAAACATAATATGGAAACTGCTTATCCAGATTAATTTTTTCGGAAGTCAAATCTATACAGATTGGATCGCATTTGACAATCTGCTCTTTTCCACTCTGCAAATGGCTGATTACCTTTGTTGCCAGACTTGCACAGCAGGCTCTTTCTCCAAATACCAGAATATTATAAAGAAAATAAGGTTCATTCCTGCGTTCGTTATAGTAATTATATGCCTTTAATGGTTCTCCTGCTGCCGAATCACGATAGAGTTCTCTGTTGATCATCATGCCTGATGTAATTCTTCCCAATTCACCAGCCACTTCATTGATTATCGTAATTTCTTCTGTTGTCATTTGAACCGGAAACAGTTGAAAGCTTACACAACAATTCTCCTGTTGACTCAGTCCGGAAATCAATCCATTAAAATTGGAAACATTGTGCCCGGGAATTACATCACAAAAATAATATGGATATATTGAATTGGCATTTCCAAGGCATCTTTCACTTTTAACCACGGAATACACACAACTGTCATCCACTTGACCTAACATATTCATCAAATCTTGAGTTACGCTTTCCTCTGTTAGAATTCCGAACTGCATAGCAGATAAAGTTGTGACATAGTTTCTCTTGATATTTTCCAGCATATATGCAATGCTTTCTTTGTCCGATCCCAACTTTCGCAGCACGCCAAAAATGCGTATTTTAGAGCGAAAAATTTGATTTTCCGTTTTCTCTGTCAGCCAAAGCAATTCCATGCAGACATTCTGACTCACCATTCTATGTGTTTCAGACAATATTTGCTGAAATGTATCTGCTATTTTTTCGCAATTTTCCTGTAAATTTGTGTTTGTTGAAATACTGCCTGGAAATGAAGATATCTCAAAAACACTCATACCTAAATATCTGTTATCTGCCAATTCGTAATAGCATATACTCATGTTATGCACCTATAATCCTCTAAATCTTACTATTTTCAATCTATAGCATTATCAGCCAGTATCTTATTCCGTAAATCTGCGAATTCTCTATCGATTTCTTTGTCGATTCCAACCTTTCTGCACTCACATGCAAATAATAACTGTTCAATTTCATATTCTCTACTCATATAATTTTGACATTGTTCAATTACCGCCTGTTGTACTTGAATTTTATTTTCAACGTCCTTACTTGATTCCATATTTATCGTTATTGCTGCTTCATGTTTTCTTTTTTGAGTCTTTTTAACATCCTCCTGTTCATTAATTGCTTGATAATTTTTTTCTTTATCGGCTTTTAAATCATTAATATTTCTACTTTTTACTGTAATCATAGGAATTGCCGTTCCCAGGTCAAACGTTAAAACAAATAGTCCAAGACATATTGCAGCAGATCCCAATGAACACAAATAAATACCTATTATAAGAAAAACTACAAGTGCAACACCAGAAATAGTACAACTTCTTTTTTCTTTTAATAGTTTTTCATCACAAATACTAATATTATAATCTCTCTCACTTATTTTGCTATCTATTTCCTTAAGCGTTCTATTATGAGCTGCATTTTCTCTGACCATGTCTTGATCAATAGAATCTTTCTTTTTCTTCAAAGAATTTATTACATTCTCGTGCATTGTTATAATATTCTTCACTTCTTCTATCTCGTATCTTGTTTGTACTTTTGAAAGTTTCTTTTTATACTCTTCATACTGCTGTTTCCCTTTTTCGTATTCTTCCGCTGATACCAACTGCCGAAAATATGAAAACCACTCATTCATCTTTGCTTCAAAACCAGAATCATACTCTCGTACCATAAAATTATTACTGTTGGATATCATCATTCCCCACCAGCCTCTGTAATCTTCTGGATAAAGCTTGATGATTTTATTATATACTTCTATAGCCTCTGTATAATTTCCAAGCCTCATATAAGTCTCTGCATTTTGCAATAATCTATCCAAGGACTGATTATTTTCGTACACAGTTTTCCTTGAAATCGTACTCTCTTCTTTCTTCTGCCGTACTACTTTTTCAATTCCTCTTAACAAATCCTGTTCAAAACCAATCCTTCCCATATCCTGGCTCTGTAAAATCTGAAATTCATCCGGCAATTCATCTATTGTGATATCTCTAAAACATGGAATAAGCAGCTTCTCTGAATTTTCTCTCATCATAGTAAGAAAGCGGCTCCATTCGTTTTTTACCCAAGGTGCCGTAAATTCATCTCTTTCTGTTCCAATTACCAGCATTATCTTAGACGAATTCAATGCAGAATAAATATAAGGCTCATATTTCTGTCCCAATTTGTCTTCCAAAGATATTCTGGAAAAAAATACACGATATCCTTCCTTCGTCAAATGATTATACACATCTTGTGCCAATACAGAAGACTTTGTTCTCTCTCCATTAGGAGCCTTTTCCTTATAGCTGATAAAAATATCATACGGTTCTTCCTGTTGGGCAATCCTCAGAATCTCTTTCTGAATTCGATCAATTTCTGCTGCTTCTTTCTCATACAGGTTTTTCTGTGTATAGTCTGCATGTTCCAATGCCATCTGATAATCAGTATCCTGCAGGATCGACTGTGCCTGCATACGATTGATTGTAGGTTTTCTTTCTTTGGTTGCCGGGTCTTCCACATACTCTATTCCATATTTGCAAAGCACAATAGACCAGTATACATCTGCATCATTACTGTCTTCATCTAAAATATGCTCATAAATAGCCAGTGCCTTATCAAACTCACAATTTTGACGATAATGATTTGCCCTATTAAACAAATTTGCTCTTTTCTCATCATCTGTGGACGGCACGGTCTGCTGCGTTCCGCAATATTCACAAACCGCTGTTTTTTCTCCTTCCTGAATATTCAGATTGCCTCCGCACATTTTGCATTTGTATACTATCATATGCCTTTATCCCTCTCCTACGATTCATTTTACTTGTAAACTACTTCAAAAGCTTACATTTTTTATTTCTGTCATTTAATAAAATAACTATCTCTCGAACCGTCTTTTTCACAAGTTCAATATCTGATTTTTCAATTACATCCACAAGTTCACTTACTTTTAATGTAATCTGTGCCTCTACACCTGCCAGAGCCTCATTTGACATCGGATCCGAGTAACAGACTGCTTCATATACTTTATTTACCTCGTCTCTAATCTCGGGCTGTTCACTTCGTGCTAATAATGATTCAATGTCCACAGTAAGAGAACGAATAAAAAATGTCTTGTTTTTCACTTTCACATCAATATCACTAACTACAGAAGATGCCGTCTGAGCCAAGGCTGCACTGATCCCCCCAAAGACTACCACCAACAGGCATATTATAATTCCAAGCCAAACTGGGAACTGGGGAATTGCCATACAAAGAACTCCCACAACCAGCATTACAATCATAGTGCTGTAGCTAATCTGCAGCAGTGGAATATTATAAAACGTCTTTGCCAGATCATCCTTAATCGCATACCATCCAATTCCAAGTTGCGCAAGAAAAAGTACCATGATAAATGCATATCCAACCCAAAAGGCTCCGCCAAATTTACTCATTCCTGCGACCTCATTTGGTGTAATAAAAACAATTACATTGAAAAGTACAACCACGGCAGCCCATACAATAACATACATCTTAAACTTTGATTTCATAGTAATAATCTCCTTTTACAGTTCACTCAACAATCTGTTTTTCTGAGCAGTAAATTCCTCATCTGTAAGCAATCCTGCTTCTTTCATCAAATTAAGCTTTTCCAGTCTCTTCTTAAATTTTGACAAATCATCTGTCTCGGCTGTTGCATTATCTATATTTGGTTCTTTTTCAAGATTTACAGGCGATGATTGTTCTGCCTGATCAGCTTTTAAGTGAATCATTCCCGGAATATCCGGCTCATTTTGCACAGATGATGTAGGCGTGTTTATTGTTCCGCCAACGGGTTCCATCAGGCCACCCATTGTCTGATTAGCAATATTATTAACAGCACTTCCAAATGCTCCACCAACTCCAAATCCCATGCCAATTCCCATTGCAGCATTCCTCAGGTCTGAACCACTACCTTCATTTCGAGCGATATCACCCATGACATCAAATCCGCGTTCCTGTTGGTATGTATATCCTTCCTGTGCGCGTTTTGTAGCCATCCCTTGAGATTCTATTATTGTCTGCTGTGCTTTTGTCTGTGCTTTAATGAGTTCAACATTTTGTTGTATTTGTGCATCTCTGATATCTGCATATGCTCTGAAATGTAACTCTTTAAATTTCTCATATTGAGGTTCTCCATCCGGCTTGAGCACGGACGTCACAAAAAATTTCTTTAATGAGACACCATATTCTTCAAAATCAGGAATCAATAAGATTCTGAGAGCCTCTGAAAATTCAGACAAATGTTCATCTACTTCAAAAATATTAATTTTTTGGGTTCGCATAGTCTGCGCTATGTACGACTTTACTCTCGTCATTAAAAAAGCTCTGAAATAATCTACCAATCGCGCCTGACTCAGATAATTCTCTGTTCCTACCAGTTTTAATAATAATTTTCTGGAATCAGATGCCTGCAATGCCATTTCACCACAAGCACCTATGGAAAGCTGGAATCCATATTGTGGATCCATATAGCCTACCTTGGAATCAGTTCCCCACTTGATTGCCATTTGCTCCGTTTTGTTGATGAAATATACCTCACAGTGAAACGGTGTCTGATCTCCCGTTACACGATTCAGAAATTTTCCAAGTTTAGGAACATTCTGTGTTTCCAATGTATATCTGCCCGGACCAAACAGATCCAATGCCTGTCCATTCATGAAGAAAATAGCTTCCTGTGATTCATGAACGATCAGTTGTGTCATACTGTTAAAATCCTCTAAAGGACTTTTCCAAATAAATGTGGTGTTATCTCCTTCGTACTTTATTACATCTGCTATCTGTGCCATACTAAATTCTCCTTTTGCAATATTATTTAATAGGTTAGTTTTCATATAGATATGGTTCGGCTAACAAAAGATCAGCTTGATATCCATTAATAAATGCTATTTTTAGCTCCTCACCACCAGTAACTTCCAAATCTATTTTTTGAGGTTTTGAAGTATCCGTTATCTGACAAGAAAAAACTTTATTCCCGTCTACATAAATTTTAAACACTGCTTCCTCACCACCTGTTTCACATGGTACAATAGTTGCTGAAAAGTGCTTATATTTTCCAGACAAATAATAGGTTTGATATGTTTCCGCATAACTCATGGTAGTATAGTCAAACACATATGGATCGTAATATTCAATTCCATATTCATACTTGTTCTGAAAAATGTCCTGTATTTCATATTTAATATTTCCGCTTAAATGAGCATTGTCAACTTCGGGACAATTGGTAAGTTCTATCGGCATATACATATTTACTATTTCTTTTTTTAATGAAGATGCCTCCTCTTGTTGAAATATATCGCCTACCACACTATTCAAATAAGATACCATGGCATCATTACCGTCTTCCTTATATAGCATTGCTGCCTTTATTTTTATGTTTTCCTTATAACTTGCAATTGTATTTTCTTTCAAATCAATTGCAGATTGATAATTCTCCCATTCCGTAGCTTCATCAATTAATGTTAATTTTTGGACAGCCGCTTCAAGATTTCCTGCTTCAATTTGTTCAGATGCCTGTGTATAAAAGTTTGTGCCTATATTATTCAGATATTCTTTTGAATTGCTGTAATCTTCAAGTCCAATAAATAAAGGTTGTGCCAAATCATACTGTCCATCATCGTAGTAACTAACCGCCTGTGCGTAATTTTCCACTCTTTCCTGTTCTGCAACCTTTTGATCTATTTCCACCAGCAATGTCTTTGCCTGAGTAGAGATACTATATCCTTCCGGAATTGCAGTAATCTTCTCCTGTGCAAGCTTATAATCTCCATTGTTCACCGCATCCTGCGCCTGTTGATATAGTATTGAAGATGCCTGTTCCAAATAGTCTGCCGTATCCTCATAATCAGCAACTTCCTGTAATTGCTGAATTGCCTCTGCATATGCACCACTATTGTAATATGCTATTCCCTGCTCATATGTATTTTTCCTAACTTGTATCTGATTTCTAATACTTTCCACCTGACTTTTAGCATCTTTATAATCACCCATCTTTTCAAAAGCTTCCATGGCTTCTTCGTAATGCCCTTGTTCATATAGATTTACAGCATTTTCATATTTTACATTCTTGCTGTGCTTGGACACTCCTATAATAGTTCCAACAATTACAACAAATCCTATGATTGTCGCTATTGCAATCAGTTTTGCCTTTCTAATCTGCGCATCTTTTTCTTTTTGTACTTTATAAGCTTTTTCTGCCAATTCAGCCTGTCTACGTTCCTCAAGCCTTTTCTCTTCCTGCGCAATTTTATTCTGGTGGATTTGATTTCTGCATTGATACTCCAGGCTACCAGAATTTTTATAGCTTCCCAATATAGAGAATAATTCTATTGCTTCCTCAAGAGTTTCCGGATTTGTACTTTGTGATTTTATTACTGCTGTTTCATATATTGATGCCTGATTTGCACTTGTCAGATTACCATCTATCTCTGAATACAACTTACCACAATATTCACATTTCAAAATATCTTTGGTTACATAGCTTATATTTCCGCCACATTCCACGCATTTTGCCATTGTATTTCTCCTTTTTTCTTTCAGCAATATCTTTAGTCTTTATAATGCTTATTTTTGTATTTATAGTATACATTTCCACATCAATAATATCAATAGTCTGTTTATGCTTTATCACTATACTAATAATATCAAGGTGGAGGTATTAAGATGAGTTATATATGTGAAAATATAGGCGAACGCCTACGCCGCAAACGCTTAGATGTTGGATATACCCAAGAGCATTTGGCCGAACTAGCCGATATGCATCCCACTTACATCGGTCAGGTAGAACGTGGTGAAAAAAATATTACTATTGAAAGTTTGGAAAAAATATGCATAGCATTGAATTATCCTATGGATGAATTATTTTTTAATATTCACACCATGAATTCTCATAATCAGCATGCAAAAGAATGTTATGATTTGATAATCAATCAGCCCATTGACGATCAGAAAAAGCTCTGTGTCATTATTGAAGATATCATAAGATATAAAAAGTAAAATATATTAACAACATTTTACTTTCCCATCCTCTATTTTGTCTTGAATCACTACTTTTTCCATGCTATAATTCAACCAATATTTTCTTGAACATTATGTCCTGTTTTTTATTTCTATAAGGAGTTCCCATGATCGCATTACAGATTACATCCATGAAAAATTTTATGAATCACCTGCTGGTAGCGGATACATTTGATCCTTTTCTTCTGGAAGAAGCCACCATCAGCACCGCCCTCACCGTAACCATCGACGGGCATATCAACAAGGACTTCTATCCTGCTGACGAACGAGGCGAAGACTGTATTCCCTGGGAACTGCAGTCTTTTAGCAAAATAAAAGGACTGTGCTTTGACCTGATCAAGGGAAAACACACTCCTTTGTATTTTAAATTTGTTCTTCATATGCAGCCGGATAAAGCCGCTGCCATGCTTACAAAAGCCCAGGTGGACCCTGACGTCATCCGTGCGCTGGTGCTGAACATCCGCTACGATGGGGAAAAAACGGTTCTCACCACTGGATGTGCTTACCAGACCTTCACCATGGACAAAAGTGCCGATACCGCCTGGGACAAGGCGCTGAAAAAATATCTGGATCTGAAGGGAATCTCTTACGAGGAACTTTGATCATTCCTTCATCTTTGGCTTACTGAGAAGACTTGCCAGATAACCGAAGATCAGCGCTGCGGAGGTTCCCACAGCTCCTGCCCGGAAGCCTCCCGCAAAAAGTCCTAAAAACCCCTGTTCCTGCACCGCTTCTTTTACGCCTTTCATTAACACATTTCCAAAGCCAAGCAGCGGTACGCTGGCACCGGCTCCCGCAAAATCCTGAAAAGGTTCATACCAGCCAAGCGCACTGAGCACGGCACCGGTGACCACTAAAAGCACCATAATGCGTCCCGGCATCATCTTCGTCTTTTCCATCAGGATCTGCACCAGCGCGCAGATCAGACCACCCACCCAGAAAGCATTGATATAATCCATCCTCTGCGTTTCCTCCTTATATCTGTTTATGGACAGTCTCTGCACTTTTTCCTGAATTTATGCGTTCTTTATACGTTTACTTTTTGCCAAACCGGAACCACTCCGGCGGAAGCTGTACCAGGATCACAGCGGCAAATACGATAATACAGCCTGCGATCTGTCTCGGAGTCAGTGTCTGATCCGTACTTAAAAAACCGATCTTATAAGCGATCCATCCGGAAATGGTGGCAATGACGGATTCCAGACTCATGATGAGCGCTGCCACCGTGGGATTCAAGCCCTTCTGACCCACAATCTGCAGAGTATAGCCCACACCGCAGCTTAAGACACCGGCATACAGCAGTGCTCCCAGACCTTCCTGGATCTGTCCGAAAGTCGGCTGTCCCCAGATAAGCGCCCCGATGCAGCAGACGACACCGCACACTGTGAACTGGATACAGGATACCACCGCTCCATCGATTCTCGCTGCATAATGATCAACCGTCATGATCTGTATCGCAAAAGCAATAGCACATAAAAATACCATGATATCCCCTGCCCCCAGGCGCAATGATTCTGTCATGCAGAGCAGATACATTCCCACTGCTGCCATGCCGGCTGCCGCCCAGACCACCGGTGCTACCTTTTTCTTCAAAAAAATGCCAAACATGGGCACAAAAATAATATACAGGGTCGTGATAAATCCCGCCTTGCCGACACTGGTATACTTGATACCGAACTGCTGCAGGGTGCTGGCAATGGTCAGGAAGATACCACACAGAAGCCCTGCCCTGACATTCAGTTTCCAGTCTAATTTTGCTGTCTTGTCTCCCGCGATCTTCCGACTGATCAGAATATATACCAGAATACCGGCAGCGCCGATCAGAGAACGGACGCCGTTAAACGTAAACGGGTGCATGTAATCCATACCCTTGCTCTGGGAGACAAATGCCATGCCCCAGATGGTGGCTGTCAGCAGAAGGATCAGGCTGTTTCTCGTTGTTTTTGCTCTTGTATTTTCCATAGTTGTATTTATTTTCCGTTCCTTACATTTTACTCTTATCAGGACTGTTTTTTATATTTCTCAGCGATCTCCGCCACTACATCCCGCAGCATTTTTCCGTTACAGTCTATGATGAGTTCCGCATATTTCTCATACAAAGGGGTTCTCTCATCATACAGATCCCGCAGGGTCTGACCGGGCTGCAGGGTCACTCCCCTGGCATTCAGATCCCCCAGCCGTTTCTCCACTTCCTCA
>OJMJ01000909.1_pt1 | contig 13567 bp, 12 predicted proteins | sample 1597181 | NCBI WGS metagenome assembly OJMJ01 (sample SAMEA2452126, study PRJEB22498) | human gut metagenome | biome: human feces; feature: human gut; material: feces | place: Australia | collected 2012
AGCGATTTTTGAAGGTGATATAAGTGCCCATTATGGAATGGGTTATATTCGGTTACAAGACCGGCTGCTTTTATATTCTGCATTTTTAACTCCGTTTTACGCACAATAAAGTGTTTTATATATAAATATTTTAACATACTTAACTTTGTGCGGCAAATAAAACAATATAATAACTTGTACTTGCCAAAAATTTGGTATATAATTTAGAAAAAGTATTGTAAGTGATACTTATTGATATTTACATAATACAAGGAGGAGTCAGTAATCATGGCATTTATTGACACAATTAAAGAAAAAGCTAAGGCAGACAAGAAGACTATTGTATTGCCAGAATCTATGGATAAGAGAACATATGAGGCTGCTGAGAAGATTTTAAAGGAAGGTATCGCTAATCTTATTATTATCGGTACACCTGAAGAAATCGCTGAGAACGGCAAGGGTTATGATATTTCAGGTGCAACAGTTGTTGATCCTTTTAACGACCCTAACAAGCAGAAGTATATTGATAAGTTTGTAGAATTAAGAGCTAAGAAGGGTGTTACACCTGAGCAGGCTAAAGAGATGATGGAGAAGGATTATATGTACTATGCATGTCTTATGTGCAAGTGCGGTGATGCTGATGGTGCTGTTTCTGGTGCATGCCATTCAACAGGTAACACAATCAGACCAGCTTTACAGCTTCTTAAATGTAAGCCGGGCGTAAGCAGCACATCAGGCTTCTTCCTTATGGAAGTTCCTGATTGTGAACTTGGTGAGAATGGTCTTTTCGTATTTGCAGACTGTGCTGTTAATATTGACCCTGATTCTGAACATCTTGCTGAGATTGCAGCTTTATCAGCTCAGTCATTCGAGATGTTTGTTGGAAAGCCTGCTAAGGTTGCTATGCTTTCATTCTCATCATATGGCAGTGCAAAGCATGAGAGAGTAGATCTTGTTTCAGAGGCTACAAAGATTGCTAAAGAGAAATATCCAGAACTTGCTGTTGACGGAGAACTTCAGTTAGATGCTGCATTAGTTCCAGAAGTAGCTGCATTAAAGGCTCCAGGTTCACCAGTTGCCGGCAAAGCTAATACATTAGTATTCCCTTCACTTGAAGCAGGAAATATTGGATACAAGCTTGTTCAGAGACTTGCAAAGGCTGAGGCTTATGGTCCTGTTCTTCAGGGTCTTTCAATGCCTGTTAATGACCTTTCAAGAGGATGTTTCGCTGATGATATCGTTGGTACAGTAGCTTTAACAGCAGTACAGGCTCAGATGTCAAAGTAATTTACAAAGACATTATTTAAAAAGCAATTAGTAAAAGTATTATTTAAGGAGAATTTTTTAAATATGAACATTTTAGTATTAAACTGTGGAAGCTCATCACTTAAATACCAGTTGATTAACATGGATGATGAGAGCGTAATTGCAAAAGGTCTTGTAGAAAGAATCGGTATTGAAGGTTCTATTCTTACACATAAGCCAACAGGCAAAGACAAATATGTTGTTGAGACACCTATGAAGGATCACAACATTGCTGTAAAACTTGTACTTGACGCTCTTATGGATGCAGAACATGGCGTTATTAAGTCAACAGATGAAATCGCTGCTGTAGGTCACAGAGTTCTTCACGCAGGCGAGAAATATATCGAGTCATGTATCGTTACAGAAGATGTTAAGAAAGTTGTAAGAGAGTGCTTCGATTTGGGACCTCTTCACAATCCGGCTAACTTAATTGGTATTGAGGCTGTTGAGGCTGCTATGCCAGGTAAGCCAAATGTGGCTGTATGGGATACAGCATTCGGTGGAACAATGGAGCCAAAGGCATATCTTTATGCTATTCCTCGTGAATATTATGAGAAATATGGCGTAAGAAGATATGGTTTCCACGGAACAAGCCACAGCTTTGTATCTAAAGAAACTATTAAGTTTGCTAATCTTAATCCAGAGACAGCAAAAGTTATTGTTTGCCACCTCGGTAACGGTGCTTCAATTTCAGCATCAATCGGCGGCAAGTGTGTAGATACATCTATGGGTCTTACTCCGCTTGAAGGACTTATCATGGGTACACGTTCAGGTGATCTTGACCCTGCAATTATTGAATATCTTTGCAACCATGAGAATTTAACTGTAAGCGAGATGCTTAATATTCTTAATAAAAAGTCTGGTGTTCTTGGCATGTCAGGCGGTATTTCATCTGACTTCAGAGACCTTAATGCTGCAGCTAACGAAGGCAATGAGATTGCTAAGGTTACACTTGAGGCATATGCTTACAGAGTTGCTAAGTACATCGGTTCTTACACAGCAGCAATGAATGGTGTAGATGCAATCACATTTACAGCAGGTGTAGGTGAGAACGCAGCATGGTTAAGACCAATGGTTTGCAAGTATCTTGGATTCCTCGGAGTTAAGCTTGATGAAGCTGCTTCTGAGAAGGCTTGTGGCGTTGAAGGCATTATTTCAACAGCTGATTCAAAGGTTAAACTTTGTGTAATTCCTACTAATGAGGAACTTGCTATTGCAAGAGAGACATTAGCATTAGTTAAATAATTTTGTTTGACAAATTTTTTATAAATTTTGTTTAATAAATTAAATATTTTGTTGACAAATATTGTAGCGGTGCGTATAATAGACAAAGTGTGGTAAACGTAATTGCGTTATGCTTTGACTTTTACGCACCGTATATAGTGTGAATTGGAGACAATTATGCTAATTGATTTAAGAAAGCTTCTATCCGGTACAGAGGATGAACTTACAGTCAGTGCTTGTCTTGATATGGACAAGTTCGATGACGGTTTGAACAGTTATGAGATTGTAAGTAAAGAGCCGTTTGAATTAAAGATTGTGAAGGTCGGCAAGTCCAAGCTTCATATTATCTGCAGTGGTTCGGTTGATATGAATATTCCCTGCGACAGATGCCTTAAATCTGTATTGACAAGCGTCAGTTTTGATATTGATGATGCTGTTGAGATGGAAGAGAATGCATCTGAGGATGAAGAGCCAGAAGAAAAAGACTATATTGATGGATACAGCCTCGACGTTGACAGACTTGTTTTCGGCGAATTATTGTTATCCATGCCAGGGAAAGTCTTATGTAAAGATGACTGCAAGGGATTATGTCCTGTTTGCGGAACAGATTTGAATGTCACTGAATGTGATTGTGAAAAGGAATCCCTGGATCCCAGAATGTCTGTTTTCAAAGATATTTTAAACAATTTTAAGGAGGTGTAACCTATGTCAATTTGTCCTAAGAATAAATCTTCAAAGGCTAGAAGAGATAAGAGAAGAGCTAACTGGAAAATGAGTGCTCCTAATCTTGTAAAGTGCAGCAAGTGTGGTGCTTTAATGATGCCTCACAGAGTTTGCAAGTCTTGTGGATCATACAACAAGAAAGAAATTATCGCTGTTGATTAATTTTTTTCTTACGTTTATAAATGCCGGGTTGTGTCTGTATGGATATGACCCGGTTTTTTTGTTTTAAAAGGCAGGAAGATGTGTCTGTTTATGATATACTTTTATTTAAAAAAATATTGCTTATATATATAAAAAGTGATATACTATTTTCATTGAAATGATTATGGATTATATAAAAGAAAATATGCAAACAAATTATAAAGGTGTGACAGAAACGGAAGGTGTTTTATGATAAAAAAGGAATTGATTGAAAATTTCAGAAAACAGGCTGATTTTATTGCTTTGAATAAATTAAAAAATGGTGATAAAAAGAAGCAGACACAGATTCTTAATAAAGAAATAAAAAAATATTGCGAATTGCTAATTAAAGAGGAAACTGGGAAATATCTGGATTGCAGTGAACAGGATAATTCAGTGTTATTGAATCAAATACTTTTGATTACATATGCATCATATGTTGTTATGCTGGAAGCAAGACATAAGTTATGGAATTATGAATATATGTCATTCACACGACGTATAGGGGAATTATGGGAAGTGTTTTGTAAAATACCGTTTTATTATCCGTTAAAAGAATTGGAAATAATCGCAGCACCAAAGTATAAAAAAGTGCAGGAAAATTTTGAAAATAAGTCATTTGAGTACATAGATTCGCTTGCAATAGATGAAACGCAGAAAAGAATATTAAAATATTATTATTCAATACCATGGAGAATGCTTGATAGCGGAAATATAAAGCTTGAACTTGATTTACATTTCAGGCAGAATGGACAGGATTATAATTGTGATTTTAAAAGTGGATTTGGCTCAAATGAAAAAGGAAATGTAAACAGGATATTACTGGTCGGCAGTTTTTATAAAAATATAAATGACAGACAGAGGGCAGTTCTTTTTGTGAGACAGGAAGAAAAGAAAAACAATCATTATCTACAGACATTAAAACAATCACCGTTCTGGGAGTGTTATTGTTCGGATGAATGCTATAAAAAGATAGAGTATTTTACAGGGTTTGATATAAAAAAATGGATTGATGATAATATTGATTGGGAAAATGATATAAGTAATAATTTCAGGGATTATTTAAAAGAGAACGGACTTATAGAGTATCTTAAATGGTAGATGACGCTAAAGAAAGGTTATATATGAAAGATTTATATTGTTCATATTATACGGAATCAGATGAAATTACATCATATATGATTTCAAAATTAAATATTAAAGATAATGATATTATACTTGAACCTTCGGCTGGTGAGGGGATTTTTATTGATGGTATAATAAATCAACAGAAGAATATTCAGATTGATGCTCTTGATATTGATGAGAAAGCCGTAAATATTTTAAAAAAGAAATATTGGGATATGCCAAATGTAAAAGTAAGGCTTACAGACACATTATTGGACAGACAGCTTGATATGTACGCAGACAGACAGTTGTGGCTTAAAATTACCGATACGTTGGAAGATAAAGAACTTGATTATATATCGGATAACGGTGGCTATTATGATAAAATAATAGGAAATCCTCCGTATGGAGCATGGCAGGATTATGATAAACGTAAAATTCTGAAAAAAAAATATAAGGGTCAGTATGTAAAAGAGACATATACATTGTTTTTGTACAGATGTATTTTTTTGCTTAAAAAAGGAGGGAAATTGTCTTTTATAATACCTGATACATTTCTTTTTTTGAACATGCATAAGAGTCTCAGGGAGTTTTTGCTTAAATCGACTAAAATTGAAGAAATTCTTATATTTCCTTCAAATTTTTTTCCGGGAGTGAATTTTGGATATTCCAATTTATCTATTATTACTCTTGAAAAAGACGATTGTGAGAGTGTAAAAGATAATGATGTAAAGATTTTTACGGGATTTAAGACTGTGCGTGAGTTGGGTAGGATTGATGAAAACAGTGAAAATTTGCAGTGTTTTTGTTATAAACAGAGTGATATATTAAAAAATGAAAATTATAAGTTTATTATAACGGATAATTCCAAAATTGCGATTATAAATGATTCAAAAGTTAGAATCGGAGATGTTGCCGATGTTGTGACAGGTTTTTATTCGGGAAATAATAAAGAGTTTATATGTGCCAAAAGTAAAGAAATTAAAGGTGCCCAAAATTACAGAATGGTTGACTGTGATAAAATATATGATTGCTATGATTTAACAGGAATAAAAAATGTGGCAGAAGGATATGTGTCATATGTTAAGGGGTCTTCCGATACAAGATATATCAGGAAAGAAGATGAATGGTATGTACGCTGGGATAAAGAGACTGTCGATTTTTATATAAAAGATAAAAAAGCAAGATTTCAAAATTCAAAGTTTTATTTTAAAACAGGCATAGCAATTCCAATGGTTAAGTCTAAACAGATAAAAGCAACTTTGATGAGAAACAGAGTGTTTGACCAATCAATTGTCGGTATATTTCCAAAGGAAAAAGATAAAATTTATTATATGCTGGCGTTGATGAATTCTAATGTAATCAATAAACTGCTTCATATTATTAATCCCACAGCTAATAATTCGGCTAATTATATAAAACAGCTGCCATATAGAGAGCCTGGCTATGAGATGTTGATGAAAATAAATTCGAATGTTGTAAAAATATTAGATATGAATCCGGAAACTGATATTGATAAAATTGAGGCAGTTAATGAAGAAAACAATAAAATATTTGATTTGTTATATCAAGATATATTGTAAAATATATTACATATGTGCAAGTGCGTCAGCTTGATTTTAAAACAAATTTATAGTATATTAAAAGACGATTGATATTTTTATATTTTAAGAATGGAGATAAATAATGTCAGATATATGCAGAGTAGCACTTGATGCGATGGGTGGAGATAATGCACCCGGTGAAGTCGTAAAGGGCGCAGTTGAAGCAACTAAAAAAGAGAATGATATTCACGTGGTTCTTGTCGGTAAAGAAGCAGCAATACAGGCAGAACTGGATAAATATGATTATAGCAAAGAACAGATTGAAGTTGTTGATGCGGCTGATGTCATAGAGACAGGTGAACCGCCTGTTATGGCTGTAAGACGCAAGAAAGAATCTTCACTTGTAAAAGCAATGTATCTTGTAAAAGAAGGAAAGGCAGATGCATTTGTCTCAGCAGGAAGTTCTGGTGCAATACTTGTAGGTGGTCAGACAATTGTAGGCAGAATCAAGGGCGTTGAACGTCCTCCGATGGCACCGCTTATTCCTACAGCAACAGGAGTGTCACTTCTTGTTGACAGTGGCGGTAATGTCGACGCAAGATCTAGCTTCCTTGTTCAGTGGGCTAAGATGGGTTCTATTTATATGGAGAACATCCTGGGAATAAAGAATCCGAGAGTTGCTATTGTAAATATCGGTCTTGAAGAAGAAAAGGGCAATGCACTTGTAAAGGAAACCTATCCTTTATTAAAGGAATGTAAAGATATTAATTTTATAGGAAGTATAGAAGCAAGAAATATTCCTAAGGGAGATGCAGATGTTATTGTATGTGATGCATTTGTTGGAAATGTAATATTAAAGCTTTACGAGGGAACAGCTTCTACACTGATAAAGAAGATTAAAGGTGCGATGATGTCAAGCTTTAAGACTAAGATAGGTGCACTTTTAATAAAGAAATCGCTTAAAGAGGAGTTAAAGACTCTTGATGCGACAGAGTACGGCGGAGCACCACTGATAGGTCTTAACGGCCTTGTGGTTAAGGTTCATGGCAATGCCACATCAAAAGAGATTGGCAATGCACTTATACAGTGTGTTAAATTTAAAAAACAAAAAATTAATGAAAAGATTACAGCTTCACTTAATGTTGAAGAGTAATATAGGAGGTTTATCATGGAATTTGAGAAGATTCAGAAAATTATTGCGGATGTATTAAACATCGAACCTGAGAAGATTACAATGGAGTCAGCATTTGTTGATGACCTTAATGCAGATTCACTTGATGTATTGCAGATAGTAATGGGCATTGAAGATGAGTTTGACATTAAGATTCCTGATGAAGCAACAGAGAAGATTGTTACTGTTGCAGATGCAGTAAACGAGATTAAGTCAGCAGTTAAATAATGTGAACGGGCTGTCTTATATGACAGCCCGATTTTTTTAGCCACAAAGGCAGAATGGAGATTAATGTGAAAAACAACTCTGATTTAAAAGAATTCCAGAACAGAATTGGTTATCATTTTAATGATGAAAAGTATTTGAAAACAGCACTTACACACAGTTCATTTGCTAATGAAGTCAAGATGAGAAAAGTAAACGATAACGAGAGACTTGAATTTCTTGGAGATGCGGTTCTTGAGCTTACCTCAAGCGATTACATATATAAAAACCATTCCGAGATGAATGAAGGCTCTATGACAAGACTCAGAGCAAGTATAGTATGTGAGCCTACACTTGCACTCTGTGCGAGGGCATTCGGATTAGATGAGTTTATAATGCTTGGAAAAGGTGAGGAACTTACCGGAGGACGCAAGCGTGATTCAATAGTTTCAGATGCATGTGAGGCTGTAATTGGTGCTATTTATCTTGACGGTGGTTTTGCTAGTGCAAAAGAATTTATCACGAAGTTCATATTAAATGATCTTGATAATAAAAAACTCTTTTATGATAGCAAAACTATCTTACAGGAGGTAGTTCAGGCTAACGGAATTGAAGTAAAGTATGAAATGATAGGCGAAAAAGGACCTGAACATGATAAAATATTTGAAGTGTGTGCAAGTGCAGGAGATTTATTTAATGTAAAAGCAGAGGGACACACAAAAAAGGCCGCACAGCAGAAAGCGGCATATAATGCACTTATTCTGCTTAAAGAGCAGGGTGTTGATATTAACCCGAAGGGAAAAAGATAGATGTATTTAAAAAGTATAGAAGTCCAGGGCTTTAAGTCATTTGCCAACAAAATAGTTTTTGACTTCCACAATGGTATTACAGGCATTGTTGGACCGAATGGTTCAGGAAAGAGTAATGTTGCTGATGCTGTAAGATGGGTTCTCGGTGAACAGAGTGCGAAGCAGCTTCGAGGTGCAAAGATGGAAGATGTCATATTTGCCGGAACAGAAGCGAGAAAGCCTGTAGGATATGCTTATGTTTCAATAACACTAGATAATTCAGATCATGCATTTGCTGTCGATTATGATGAAGTAACAGTTACACGTAAAGTATTCCGTTCTGGTGAGAGCGAATACCAGATGAACGGACATGCGTGCCGTCTGAAAGATATTACAGAGCTTTTCTATGATACAGGTATCGGTAAAGAAGGATATTCTATTATCGGTCAGGGTCAGATTGATAAAATATTAAGTGGTAAGCCTGAGGAGAGAAGAGAACTCTTTGATGAGGCTGCAGGAATTGTAAAGTTTAAGAGAAGAAAAGCTGCAGCGATAAAAAAACTCGAACACGAACGGGATAATCTTGTCCGTGTGAACGACATTTTGTCAGAACTTGAAAAGCAGGTAGGTCCATTAGAGAAGCAGTCAGAAAAAGCGAGGGAATACCTCAGGTTAAAAGAAGATTTAAAGACAAGAGATGTCAATGCATTTCTTCTGGAAAGCGATAAAATCCGCGAAGATTTGACAGCGGTTAATGAAAAGATAAGTATTGCTGAAAATGAACTTTTGCAGGCAAATGCTGAGTATGAGAGCACAAGAGCAGAATATGATTCAATTGAATCAAAGCTTTCAGAAGTTAATGGCAGGATAGAATCAATAAATACAGAACTTTCAGATACAGAAGTTGAAAAACAGCGTCTTGAAGGTCAGATAAATGTATTTGCTGAACAGATAAAAACGATTGAAGCCGGAAACAGACATTTTTCAGAGCGAATTGCTGATATAGACAAAGATATAGAGCAAAAAAACAAGTCACTTGAAGATGTAATAAATCAGAAAGATGCTTTGAAAGACAGTTTGGCTGAGTTTGAAGAAAAACAGGCTGAAAATGACAGAAAGCATGAAGAAATAACTGCACAGATAGAAGATATTTCATCTAAGATTGATGCAAACCAGAATAAAATCTATGATATTTTAAATGAAAAATCTAATATAAATGCCGATAACCAGCGTTTTAAGACAATGCTCGAACAGCTTAATATTAAAAAAGCAGAGTTAAGCAGCAGGATAATCCAGGGAAAAAGTCAGGAAAATGCACAGGATTCAGTGATTTCTTCTTTGGAGAATAAGCTTAAAGAAACAGAAAATACTATTGCTGAATATACATTATCAATAGAACATAAAAATGCTGCTGTTGCTGATAACAAGCAGAAAATTGCTGATTTAAACAGTGCGGCAGACAAACTTTCACAGCAGTATCACCGTGAAAAATCAAGACTTGAGTCGTTAATCGCAATCACAGAAAAATACGATGGTTACGGTAACAGCATAAGAAAGATTATGGAACTGAAATCTGAAAATGAGGGAATAATCGGTGTTATTGCGGATATAATCAAAGTCGAAAAGAAATATGAGACTGCGATTGAGACGGCTCTTGGCGGAACAATCCAGAATATTGTAACTGATAATGAAAATACAGCAAAAAATCTTATTGCATATCTTAAAGAAAATAAATTTGGACGGGCAACATTTCTTCCTTTATCGTCAATATCGGGAAGAAATACAATAGAAAAAGAGCCGTGCATGAATGAAAAAGGTGTTATAGGTGTTGCGAGCAGCCTTGTAAGAATTTCGTTTGAGTATGAAAATCTGGCAAAGTACCTTCTTGGAAGAATTCTTGTTGTTGATAATATTGATAATGCACTTGCTATTGCAAGAAAATACAAACATTCTTTAAGAATCGTTACGCTTGAAGGCGAACAGTTAAATCCGGGTGGTTCAATGACCGGTGGTGCATTTAAGAATGCGGGAAATCTTCTCGGACGACGCCGTGAGATTGAAGAGTTAAAAGTTAATACTACAAATGTCAATAAGCAGTTTAATGATACAAAAAATGAGATAGCTGAGTTAAGAAAGCTTGTTGCATCAATAAGAGAAGAACTTGATGTGCTTAATAAGCAGATGCGAGAAGCACAGCTTAATAAAAATACAGTCCAGTTAAATCTCAAACAGGCACTTTCAAAGAAATCAGAGATTATTGATTCATACAAAGATTCGCAGATTCAGGTTGCTGAGATAGGAAAAGAGATAGAATCTGTATTACAGCAGCAAAGTCTTGTGAGTGGTAATCTTGAGAACTTAAACAGTTCTACAGAAAGTTCACAGAAAGAGATTGATGAGCTTACATCACTTCTTGAGAGCAAAAAACAGGAAGAGGCAAAACATCTTACTGATTCAGAGCATGTTAAGATAGAATATTCTTCGCTTTTGCAAAAAGAAAGCTTTATAGATGAAAATAAGTCACGTCTTGAGAGTGAAATAAGCCGTCTTAATCAGGAAAAAGAAGAAATAAAGCAGAAACAGGAACTTACAGCTGGAGATGTCAAGTCAAAGCAGGCAGAAATAGAAGATGTTAATATTTTAATTAAAAATGCAGCAAAAAAGATTTCAGAATGCAGTCTTGAAATTACCAAGCTTAAAACACAGCGTGACGCAATGAATTCAAGCCATAAAGTGTTCTTTGAAAAACGTGAAAAGCTTAACGAACATATAACTGATCTTGACAAGGAAGTTTACCGTCTTAATTCTGGTAAAGAAAAACTTGAGGAGAGCAGTGATTCAATTACAGATTATATGTGGAGTGAGTACGAGCTTACTTATAGTTATGCATTGGAACTTAAAAATCCTGAATTTGATAATCTTTCATCATTAAAGAAGGAAATACATTCTCTTAAAACTGCCATTAAAAATCTGGGTGATGTAAATGTTAATGCGATTGAGGAATACAAAGAAGTAAATGAGCGATATATTTTCTTAAAGGGCCAGCATGATGACCTCATTGAAGCGGAAAGCTCGCTTACACAGGTGATTGAAGAGCTTGACAATGGCATGCGTGTCCAGTTCGCACAGAAGTTTGAGGAAATTAAAAAAGAATTCGATAAAGTATTTAAAGAACTTTTCGGAGGCGGACGTGGAACGATTGAACTTGTTGAAGGTGATGATATTCTTGAAGCAGGAATTGTTATTATTTCACAGCCGCCCGGAAAGAAACTGCAGAATATGATGCAGCTTTCAGGTGGAGAAAAAGCACTCACGGCTATAGCACTTTTATTTGCAATTCAGAATCTTAAACCGTCGCCATTCTGCCTTCTTGATGAGATTGAAGCCGCACTTGATGATTCAAATGTAGGAAGATTTGCTAATTATCTTCATAAGCTTACAAAGCATACGCAGTTTATTGTAATTACACACAGACGTGGTACAATGTCGGCAGCGGACAGGCTTTATGGTATAACGATGCAGGAAAAGGGTGTATCTACACTTGTATCAGTAGATTTAATTGCAAATGATTTGGACAAAGATAATAAAAAGGAGTAGTATGGGATTATTCAGTAAATTAAAAGAAGGATTAACAAAGACAAGAAACAATATTGTCTCAGGTATTGATTCGGTGTTTTCGGGATTTTCAAAGATTGATGATGATTTTTATGACGAACTTGAAGAGACACTTATAATGGGTGATATCGGCGTTCGTGCAACAGAAGAGATTATCGAAGATTTAAAGGAAAAAGTTAAAGAAAATAAAATAAAACAGCCTGAGGAATGTAAGCATCTTCTCATTGAAACAATCAAAGAAAAGATGAATCTTGGCGAAAATGCCTATGATTTTGAAAATAAGCAGTCTATAGTAATGCTTATTGGCGTAAATGGTGTCGGAAAAACTACTTCTGTAGGCAAACTTGCCGGTCTGTTAAAGGCACAGAATAAAAAAGTTATTATGGCTGCCGCAGATACATTCAGGGCTGCTGCAATTGAACAGCTTACGGAGTGGTCAAAACGAACAGGAACTGATATAATAGCACAGAGTGAAGGTTCAGATCAGGCTGCCGTGATTTTTGATGCCGTAGCTGCTGCAAAAGCCCGTAATGCAGATGTATTGTTATGCGATACGGCAGGAAGACTTCACAATAAGAAAAACCTTATGGACGAGCTGAAAAAGATATCCCGTATAGTTCACCAGCAGGCAGAGGGCTGCGCTCTCGAAGTCCTGCTTGCGCTTGACGCTACAACGGGACAGAACGCGGTTAATCAGGCAAGACAGTTCAACGAAGTAGCTGATATAACGGGTATTATTCTTACCAAGCTTGACGGCACAGCCAAGGGTGGAATAATTATCAGCATAACCGACGATCTGCAAGTGCCTGTAAAGCTTGTTACAGTAGGCGAAAAAATAGACGACATACAGCCGTTTTCAGCAAGAGATTTTGTTGAAGCACTGTTTGAATAATAGAATATTGGATTAGACACTTAAAAGTATAAAATCAGGGGGAATTTTTTATGGATAAGGTTTTGTTTGTAGTTGATATGCAGGAAATGTATGTAGGAAGGGGCAGAGATAAAACCACATACTCATATGATGCCGAATCACTTATCGACGCCATAAACAAGCGTATCTCTGCTTATAAAGCTGAGGAGGTCTTTTATATCGTCAGCTACAAAAAGGGACTTTTGGGTGGAGGAATGCCCAAAGAGGGAACACCTGCGGCTAGCTTTCCAGCAAAGCTGAAAGTTGTATCCAAAAATATTTATTCCAAAAGCAAGCCCGATGCTTTTTCAAACGTTGCTCTTGAAGATTTTATGAGAGCAAGGAATGTGAAAGAGATAGAATTTGTAGGTGTTGATGGTGGTATCTCCGTTATCAACACTGCAATAGGTGCTATTGAATGTGGAATGAAAGTTGTTTTCAACGAAGAATGTATCGGTACAGTTTTCAAAGATAAGGCAAACAAATGCCGTGAAAAATTAAAGAAAAATAAGGTAACTTATATACACAGCTAAAGGAGAAAAAATGAAACTTGTTATTGCAAGCAACAATAAAGGCAAGATAAGAGAATATAAACAGATTCTTGAGCCGCTTGGTTATGAGGTGTTCTCGCAATCAGAGGCAGGTCTGATACTTGATGTTGAGGAAACAGGCACTACTTTTGCTGAAAACTCTGCACTAAAAGCAAGAGCTGCATTCAAGCTTTGCGGCTGTGCTGTACTTGCAGACGACAGCGGTCTTGAGATAGACGAGTCTTCACTGAGCAATGGAGAACTGTATACAATTGTGACCAACAAGG
>OJMJ01000910.1_pt1 | contig 13567 bp, 10 predicted proteins | sample 1597181 | NCBI WGS metagenome assembly OJMJ01 (sample SAMEA2452126, study PRJEB22498) | human gut metagenome | biome: human feces; feature: human gut; material: feces | place: Australia | collected 2012
GGAAAGCTGTGATACTGACTGATCTCTTCCCGCACATTTGATGGACAATTCTTCAATATGATGATTCACATATTTTTTTTCTCGATTTTTCAGAATCAGAAAATTATTGATCGCAAATTCACTCATTCCTGCAATTGAAATATTATCTTCAATACTTGCATTAAGACATAACGACTCAACATCTCTGTCCTTCGATACATAACCCACACGTTTCTTCATTGCAATTGCCGGACTGTCAATGATTGTTCCGTCTTCCACCGTAACGCTTCCCTCTTCCGGCTTTAATGCTCCAAAACAAACCTTTCCAAGAGAATGCATTCCGCAATGTGCCAATCCACCGATTCCAACGATTTCTCCTTTATGCACCTGAAATGAAATCCCTTTTAACCGGTCTTCATATACCAGATTTCTTACATCCAATGCCACTTCCGGCTGTGAACTTGCCTGAAAGTCACTTCGATAATAATCACCTTGCAGCTCTCTTCCGATCATGCTCGCGCGGATTGCTCCGGCCTCAAATTCTGCTTTTTCAAATGTCCGGATAATCTTGCCATCTCGAAGAACGGTCAACGTATCACAGACTTCCATAATTTCATCCATATCATGCGAAATAAAAATCACTGATTTATTTTCTTTACGGAAGCGATTCATAATGTCATATAAAATTTCTCTTCCGTCATGTGATAATGCTGTACTCGTCTCATCGATTACCAGAATCTGAGGTTCTTTCATCACAACTTTAGCAATCTCTACAAGCTTTCTGGTTTGAAAATCAAGCTTCTGCATAAGCATTTCGCCTGTTACATCATTGACACCGATATTTTTCATCACCCTGGTCGCATCCGCATTCATTTTCTTACGATTAATCAGGCCGAACTTATTCTTATACTTTTCAGACTCCGCAAGGAAAATATTCTCAGCTACCGTAATCCCCGGTATTGTTCCGCTCTCCTGAACAATCATTCCAATTCCCTTGTGAAGTGCATCGATCATGCTAAGCGGCTTCCAGCTCTGTCCCTGAAATGTCATCGCACCGCTGTCACATTCCTGCATTCCTGCTACAATAGAAGTAACCGTTGACTTTCCCGATCCGTTTTCTCCAATGAGTCCTCTTATTTCTCCCGGATATACAGTCAGTGATACATCATTCAAAGCCACTGTACTTCCAAATTTCTTATTCATATTTGCAACTGTTAAAATTGGTTCACTCATTTTTATCACCTCGTCTTTATGCTTATTATAGATTTTTGTTAATTTTTATGTGATTTTGTTTTTTATCTGTTTCACTCATTTTTTTAATGTGTTTTTCTTTTTTCTATACGTTTACCTTAAATTTAGTCTCGCCTCTAAAAAATAGATTAAAAATCCTATGTTTTTATTGATTTTTGTATTGCATATATGTTTTAATCAATATAGTTACCTTTTTATATGAAATGGAGGAATTTTATGTCAGAGAACTACTATCTTATTTCCGATAACGATGTACACATGCCGATCCGGTGTACGATGCAGCGATTTGATCATATCCGCCAACAGATGCATGATTATTTTGAATTGTCCATGATTGTTTCCGGAAGCTGTACATTACAATTTGATGATCATATGTACAGTCTCAGGGAAGATGATATTTTTTGCATCAATCCACTTACACTTCATGAACTACATGGTGTCAATTGTGTCATCATAACCGTTCTGTTTAATCAAACATTATTTGAACAGATTCTGCCGGTTCCATCACATCCCCGCTTCTTCTGTATTAGTCCCATGTCGGATAATCAGGAAGCAATTGCACAATTACGCTCTCTGATTGCTCACATCATCAAAACAAATGTGGACAAAAAAGATGGCTACGAACTTCGCAACTGGTCATATATCTATAATGTTATGGATATTATGTACCTTCATTTCCGTGTAAAATTATCGACTGCAAATGAAAAGAAAAACCACAAATACGCTATCCGGATAGCAGAAATATCACAATTAATCCAACAGCGCTATACAGAAAACATAACCTTAAAAGAACTTGCCGATGAAGTTCATTTGTCCGTTCCCTATCTTTCAAAATTCTTCGTTGACTATTTTGGGATGAATTTTCTAAGCTACCTGAATCAATACCGCCTTATGCATGCGATGCAGGAACTTTCCATAACAGATAAAAATATTGATGAAGTAGCGATTGACAGCGGATTTCCTAATAGTCATGCCTTTGTAACTCTTTTAAAAAAAGAATATGGAATGCTGCCAAAAGAATATCGGCGCGAGCAAAAAAAAGAAAAGCAACAGACCTCTCAACAATTAGAACAACATAATTATATTGCAGGATTAAAGAAATATTTAAACGACAATACACATACCCACGTCGTATCCCCTATATCAAAAAAACAAATTGATTTCTCTGTAAATGGAAGTTCTTACGTATTGCTACATACATGGAAAAAAATGATGACAGTCGGTCGTGCCAGTGATGTGTTAATCTGTGATATTCAGGAAATGTTGACCAGATTTCAAAATAGGATTGGATTTGAATATATTAAATTATGCGGTATATTTTCAGATGATCTGCATGTGTACAATGAGAAAGCAAACGGTACACCTGTGTACAGTTTTACATATATTGATAAAATTCTTGATTTTGTAACCAAACTTCATCTTAATCCATGGATTCAACTTTCTTACATGCCGGAAAAGCTCGCCAAATATCCAAATAAACGCTTGTTTGGTTCTAATGTCAGCCAACCCCATTCCATTGCCGCATGGTGCCGGCTTGTTTCAGAGTTTCTGCAACATATCAGCAACCGCTATGGACTTGAGGTAATTCGCTCATGGAAATTCGGTCTTTGGAACCAGCCCAACACAAACATGGATCTTTTCGGATTTTCAAACGAAAAAGACTTCTTTCAGTTTTATAAGGAAACTTTCCTTTGCGTAAAAAATTTCTGTCCGGATATTGAATTTAGTCTTCCGCCGACTTACTACATCGTATCCGAAGGCTACGAAAACTGGTATCTGAACTTTCTGGAATGGTGTAAACAAAACGACTGCATCCCTGACAGTTTAAGTTTCACTTATTATGACACCAAACTGATTTCCAATAAAAATCATTCAAAAGAATCTTTCGGTTTCATATATGCCATGAGTTTATCGGAATCACCAGACGGACTCAAAGATTTTGTCATGCAGGTTCTCAGAGAACGACGCCGGCTAAATCTTGGTAAATTGCCAATCTACTTATCCGAATGGAATAATACACCAAGCCAACAGGATCTACTGAATGATACCTGCTTCAAATCCTGTTATATTGTCAAGAACATCCTTGAAAACTATGACCGTCTGGAAAGTTTTACTTATCAGGCGCTCACAGATCTTATGGCAGACAGTTCTTTACCAAATATGTTATTTTTCGGTGGACTTGGTCTTTTTACCGTAAATGGAATTCCAAAAGCCAGTTATTATGCCTACACACTTCTTCAACAATTGGGTGATCAATTTCTTGGGCGTGGAGACGAATATTTTATCACCCGTGAAAATGATAGTTTTCAAGTCATGCTTTACAATTACAGGCATTTTAATTACTTATATGCGAATGGAGAACGTTTTGATATGACAGAAACAGACCGCTATACCGTTTTTGCTGATTCGGAACCGGTAATGATCTCCCTGTGTTTATCTGATATTCCACAGGGAAACTATAAGATTTCTGAAACCTATGTAAATCGAACGCATGGAAGTGCTTTCGATCAATGGGTTTCTATGGGTGCATTGGAACTTACTACACCTCAGGAAATTGATTGGTTAAAAAAATCATCCGTTCCTGGATTTCATCAGAAAATTGTGTCTGTCAACTCCGATGAAATCCTCGAACTGGATGTCACATTAGAATTGTTAGAGGTACGATTAATTCAAATTACACCTCTCCACTGACTTTTTCACAACTTATCAATGGAAAGCAGATCCGAAAATGTATGGATTGGATATGTCACATATTTATGACTCGCGGCATCTCCAATCCCTGCACTTATGAATCCACCGGCATAAGCCGCATCAATTCCTGCAAGTGCATCTTCTACAACAAGACAATTTTCCGGCTTTTCCTCAACCATTTCCGCCGCTTTTATAAAAACCTCCGGATCCGGTTTTGACTTTGTAATGTTTGTTCCATCGCTGACCGCGTCAAAATATCCATCTAATCCAATTTGCTTTAAAATCTTCTTTGTATTCTTACTGCTTGATCCGATTGCAAGCTTGTAACCGCGCTGTCGCAAGGTGTCCAACGTATTTTTTACTTCATCCGAAAGATCCCTTGGAGACATCTTTTCCAATAGACGAACGTAACTTTCATTCTTTCTTGTAGCAAGCTGTTCTTTTTCTTCCTGTGTATAGCATCTTGATGCTCGCTCCAAAATGATATCAAGGCTTTCCATACGGCTTACACCCCTTAATCGTCCATTAATTTTCTCATCAAAATAGATTCCTTCTGCATCTGCCAATTCTTTCCACGCCTGATAGTGATAGTTATCTGTGAAACAAATGACCCCATCCAGGTCAAAAATAATAGCACGTATCGTATCCATAAAACACGCCTCCTTTTTCATTTGCTTCACCATAACAAAAATAAGGACAGCTTTTTAGCCTCTGATTAGACCAAAAAACTGTCCTTATTTGATATTTTTATTTTTGATGTGTTATGCGATAAGATCTCGGTGTCATACCAAATCTTTTTTTAAATTGCCTGAAAAAATAACTCTGATTCTCATATCCTACATCAAGTGAAATATCTTCGATTGACAGATCCGTTTCCTCAAGAAGTTTGACCGCAGCCTGAAATCGCCTCTGTTGCAGTAAATCCTGAAAATTTGCCCCTGTCTTTTGCTTGATCAGCTTACTTAATACGGTAACTGACTGATGTGTATCTGCTGCAATCTTTGTCAAATTTGCATTTTTACAATCACTGTTGATATATTCAAGAACCGACTGCACAATAGTCTCCTTGTAATCCATAGAAGAATTATGGCTCAAATTCTCCAAATGATTTAACAAATACAAAAAGACAAGTCCCATGGAATACTGATTGATAACATCTTCATTCATATATTCATAAAGCATGGATTCTATCATATTCTCCATCAGATTTTCAATCTGGGGATTCTCCTTTAAACGAAAAATCAGATAATGAGGAACCGGACTCTTCTGCCGGAATGCCCCTGCAATGAACTCCGCTAAAACATTTTTTTCCTGAAGCATTCCAAGCGGAATTTCAAAAAATTCCGGCAAAGCAATAAAATTGATTCCAATGTCTTCAAATTCAGCTCTGTGAATCGCATGTTCCACATACTGATTGAGCATCAGTAAATCTCCTTTATAAAGTGTTAATTCTTTTCCGTCAATTACATGTGTAATCTCCCCCTGTACCACATACATAAATTCCACATAATTATGCCGGTGCAACGGAAATTCCACAAATCTGCTGTGACGTCTTACAGTAATCAGTTTTCCCCTTCTGAGCAGTTTTTGACGATCAATCTCCTGTATGGACGCTTCGCTGTATAACTGTTCCTCAATCGCTGCCTGTCCTGCCTTATATTTACTTTCCTCTTCTGATATCTGCATAAGTTCATCAAGAAGTTGTTGTCTCATTCCTTCTTCTCCATTAAATACCCGGTCAAAGTCTGCATCACCAGATTTTGACTTAAAAGGGGGCATGATTCAAAGAATCATACCCCACTATTTACATGCCATTACCAATAAACAGCTTACTATTGATTTCTCAATGTCCTTCCCACAGAAACCGTATAATTAGATACAACCGTTGTCTTATCGGAAAGTGTTGTGGTTGCCTGTACAACAACAGAATTGATATTGACAGACATTCCTGAAGTAACGGAATAACTTGCGCCCGGTACACTCGATCCGGTGACGGTACAGTCTGCAATCACTCCGCCATCCATTCCCTGAATGCTCAGGCAGTTCTTTGCCAGATCCAGTGCCGTCTTACAGTTTAGTGTAGATACGGTGCGATCTACACTGATCACTGGATTTGCCTGACTGTCGGTAACTTCCAGATATCCCGTAGTTGTAGCCAGTGATGTGCTCTGTCCATCACTTGGATAGAACTTCAGTTCCAGCAGATAAGTACCTGTCTGTGCCTTTGTCACAACATTTCCATTCAGTGAAACCGCAGAAATCGGAATTTCTGATCCACTGCCAATTGCTGCAGGTTCTGTTGAAGATCCACCCTTTGACAGATCACTTCCATAATACTGTCCACCCTTACTGATCCTTACAGATGCAATATTCACATACCGATAGAATACGCCTCCGCGATACTCTGCCAGACGCAGTGTTGTCACTTTTGATGCAAGCAGATCCGATGCAGATGCTCCAGAAGTAATTGCCAGATCAATGACCGGTTTGCTGATATCAACCTTATAGGAAGATGCTCCATTATAAGGAGGAGTCTGTACAACAACGGTAACATTAACGGATGCCTTATGTCCGTTCATTGTCAGGGTCAGGGTATAATTGTAAACACCTGCTGCCCTTCCGGATGCGTCAAATACCATACGGTCGGTTGCCGGATCATAGGTAGCCATAGATACTTTATTGGTACTGTTTTCTACGATCTGGTATGTCTCATTCTCGAGTTTCAGACTCTGTCCATACTGATCTCTTCCCTCAATATTGACATATTCCTTATACCCTGTTGCATAAGCGTTTGACATGGTAATCTGCGTATTATCTGCAGACAATGTTGCAAGGTATGCCGGTTCCGCTACCGTAATCTCGTATACATAAGTGTATTCCTGCTTTGCATAGGTTGCGGTAACGATAATATTTGCGGTACCTGTCTTGATTGCTGTTGCATAAGCAACATTGTTCTTTCCAGGATTTACAAGCAATGTGTCCGGATCGGAAGACTCAAACTTGATGCTGTCATACTTCATCTCGGTATTGTCTGTATCCAAAGCCCGGAAATGTACATAATAATTGCTGCCGGATGCTACATTATGATTGTCCTTGTAATTGGATGCACTGTAATTTGGCACTGCCTCTGAAGAAGTAAGTGTAAGGTTTGTGTTGTTTGACACACTGGCTGCCTTACATACAAAGGTTCCGCTTCCGGTCAGTACCAGATTCGGATCGCTTGCACATTTATAAGTCAGTGTAACCGTTCCGGTATCTCCCACTCCGGTCATATAAATCTTATTATCCTTTGTACGGTAACCATTTGTAATCCGTTCCGTATAAGTAATATCTCCCGGATATGCTGTCTTGACATCAATTCCATTCGCATCAAGAATCTCGTATTCGATTGGTGTCTCTTTTCCGACGGTCACTTCTGTTGTCACAACTCTAAGGCTGACCGGTCTTCCCACGGATGCGGTAAAGTCATATGTTGACTGTCCATCGGTAACCGTATAGATTGCACCGTCTTTCAGCTGATTATAGGTGGTAAGAAATACCTGTGTTCCGTCATCGGAAAATACAGCCGACTTGATTTCCATCTTTGCACCCGCCTGGGTCCGGATAGAAAAATCTCCTGTTTTCACAAGATTTTTGGCATTTCCGGAATATACAGCCGCTACCTTGTTTGCTGCCATCTGTGCAATTCCGGTCATGGAAGTTGCGACAGTAATAACCTTGCTGTCGGAAACCACTTTATTTCCCGCTTTGGCCTGCACGGTGATGGTATAAGTACCTTCTTTTGCCGGAGTAAATGCACCGGTCTTTGTAATCATGGACGAAACATCATTTCCGTTTCCATCCACAGCGGTCCAGACATTTGTGCTGATGGCATTTGCCGGAGTGATACGGAACTGGAACTGATAGGTCTGTCCCACCTGATATTTCAAGACTCCGTTATCTACAATAGAAATTGTTTTCGGCAGTATTTTAATCTTGGCAGACTTAGTCCTGACCGTGCTCACGCACTTCTTCCCTTTGTAAACTTTTGCAGTTACCATCACGGTTTTATTCTTTGCGGCTGCCTTTCCCTGGGTGCGGATTGTCAGACTGTTTGCAGATGTCTTTCCGCTCACGGATGTCGTTGTTTTCTTCAGCTTTGCATAACTTTTTCCGGTGCCGGAAAGGCTCCATTTTACCCTCTGCCCTTTGGTAAGATTGGTTACGGTATATTTATACACCCCCTTACCGGTGCTGTTTTCATAAAGAACCGTATAATTCTTTACAAATTTCGGTTTTGCTGCCGCATCTGCCTGTACTGGAAATACAGAAATAATCATTGCCAGCGCACACAATACAGCAATCAGTTTTTTGCTTTGCAAACGCATAATCTCTCCTCCTTATCTGGTTCACTCGCTACTTAAGAACAACGTCCTTTTGTCTTATATTAGCACACCCTCTGTGCTTTCGCAATTGTTCAGACAGAGGGTGTTTCTTAAGATTTTTTTAATCCAGGGCGATCGCTTCTTCTTCCCGTCTCCGGAGAATATCATATTCATCCGGTTCCATCCCCAGATCCACATAAAAGATCTGCTGCGGATGCGGACAGGATTCCATCGGCTCTCCCTTTTCATCCATCAGTCCCCGCACCGTAACGGTCACATTGCGTCCGTCCGGTTTCATCACTTCGATCTGTTCTCCGACAGAAAATTTATTCTTTTGTTCCACCCGGTACATTCCCTTTTCATTTTTCGGACCGACAATTCCCAGATAGGTATATCCCTTTTCATACGTGTTGTTATCGTAAATCTGTGTCTCCTCCGAAGGTTTTCCGTAGAAAAATCCCGTGGTAAACTGGCGGTATGTGCAGCTTTTGATCTGTTCGAGATACCATGGCATATTTTCCTGATATTTCTCCAGAGATTCCAGATAATCGTCAATCGCCTTACGGTAAGTACGCGCCACCGTTGCCACATAAAGTGCGGTCTTCATACGTCCCTCAATCTTAAAACTGTCAATTCCTGCTTCCAGAAGATCCGGAATATGCTCAATCATACACAGATCTTTGGAATTGAAAATATAGGTTCCGCGCTCATTCTCATATACCGGAAAATACTCACCCGGACGCTTCTCTTCAACCACAGAATATTTCCACCGGCACGGATGTGTACATGCCCCGCGGTTGGCATCCCTTCCTGTAAAATAATTGGACAGCAGACATCTTCCAGAATAGGAAATACACATAGCGCCATGTACAAATGTCTCTATCTCCAGATCATCGGAAATGTGTTCCCGGATCTGCCGGATCTCCCGCAGGGAAAGTTCTCTTGCCGTTACCACACGGGTAGCACCGAGTTTCTCCCAGAACTGAAATGTTCCGTAATTGGTGTTGTTTGCCTGTGTACTGATATGGCGGTCAATATCCGGGCATACTTCTCCGGCGATCGTAAAGATTGCCGGATCTGCAATGATCAGAGCATCCGGCCGATCCGGCTTCATGTTCTGCAGTTCCGTAAGATATTCCCGCACACCGTCAAGATCATAATTATGTGCCAGAATATTTGCCGTCACATAAACTTTAACTCCCCGTGCATGTGCAAATGCAATTCCCTCTGCCATCTCTTCCATGGTAAAGTTTTTTGCCTTGGCTCTGAGTCCGAATGCCTCTCCCCCGATGTAGACCGCATCGGCTCCATAAATAACTGCAATTTTTAATACTTCCAGACTGCTTGCCGGAACAAGCAACTCATTCTTTCTCATCGTTTTCTACCTCTACTTTTGTACTGACTGTAATTCCATCTCCCACCGGCAGCACCGCTGTTACCAGATCTTTCCGGTGCGTTAACTCATACAAATATTCCCGCATCCGTTTGTAAATCGTCCGGTTTCTGCGGATCACCGCATAATGGGACTCAATAATGTCCCCATCCTGCAGCACATTATCCGAGACAAGTGTCCCTCCGGTTTTCAGCAGACGCAGAATATCCGGCATAAAATGAATATACTGTCCTTTTGCGGCATCCATAAAGATCAGATCAAACGGCTCGGTGAGTGTCGGAAGGATTTCCGCTGCATCCCCTTCAAGCAGTGTAATCTGCTCTTCTTTCCCTGCTCTCTTAAAATTTTCCCGGGCAATCGGGATTCGCTTTTCATAATTTTCAATCGTGACAATCTCACACGGTACCGGATCATATTCTGCCATCAGAATGGAAGAAAACCCTACCGCAGTACCGACTTCCAGAATTCTTTTTGGTTTTGTCATCGCCAGCAAAAGCTTCAAAAAGCTCTGCATCTCCTTCCGAATAATCGGAACATAGGAATCCAGAGCTTCTCGTTCGACAGCATCCAAAATTCTGGTATTTCCCGTATCCAGGGAATTGATATATGTTACCAGTCGTTCATCTACTATCATATTTATTTCTATTGTGCCTCCGTGCTTTCCACATCCTGCGTATCCGGTACCATCTGCTTTTCTGCAAAGAAACGATACCCGTAATCATAACAGGTCCTGCATAAATGAACGGTTCCATATAAAATCAGCAGGATCAGCATAATAACAAACGCAATTTTAATGAAAGTGAACAAAGCTTTATTCATAATACCCCTATACTTCCATGATAATCGGCATGATCATCGGACGTCTCTTGGTCTCTTTCCAGACGAAATCACCCAGAGCATCTTTTACTTCATTTTTGATCTTGCCCCAATCGGTAATGTTGTGATCCATACAATAATCCATGGTCTTATCGAGAACTGTTTTTGCTTCATCCATCAGACTCTCGGAATTACGTACATAGACGAAACCTCTCGATACGATATCCGGTCCTGCAAGTACCTGTCCGGTTCCGTTTTCGAGTGTCATGACGACAATAATAATTCCGTCTTCTGCCAGACGCTGACGATCCCGAAGAACGATATTTCCGACATCTCCGACACCAAGTCCGTCTACCATTACATTGCCAACCGGCACATGTCCGGTCACTTCTGCACCATTCTCATCGATCTCAAGCACATCTCCGGAAGAAAGGATTTTGATATGATCACTGTCATATCCAAGCTCTTCCGCAATCTTCGCCTGTGCAATCAGATGCTTGTATTCTCCATGCACCGGAATCGCGTACAGCGGATTTACCAGAGAATAAATCAGCTTGATATCTTCCTTGCACGCATGTCCGCTGACATGTACATCTTCGAAAATCACATCTGCACCCTTGCGCATCAGTTCATTGATCACACCGGTAACCGATTTCTCATTTCCCGGAATCGGATGGGAACTGAATACAATGGGATCATTTGGCTTAATGGTAACTTTACGGTGCATGCCGGATGCCATGCGGGACAATGCGGCCATGGACTCTCCCTGGCTTCCCGTTGTAATGATAACCGTCTTTTCATCCGGATAATTTTTCAGCTGATCCACATCAATCAGAATGTTATCCGGCAGGGAAATATATCCCAGTTCCGAAGCGATGGATACAATATTGACCATGCTTCGTCCCTCAATCGCAACTTTTCTGCCAAACTTGTCTGCAGAATTGATGATCTGCTGCACACGATCCACATTGGATGCAAATGTCGCAATAATAATTCTTGTATTTTTATGCTCGGAAAAAATGTTATCCAGCGTTTTTCCTACTGACTTTTCGGAATCTGTAAATCCCGGGCGCTCCGCATTGGTACTGTCACAAAGCAGTGCTAACACTCCTTTTTTACCGATCTCGCCGAAACGCTGCAGATCAATGGCATCTCCAAATACCGGTGTATAATCAACCTTAAAATCTCCTGTATGCAGGACAATTCCTGCCGGGGAATAAATCGCAAGTGCCGCCGCATCCTGAATACTGTGATTCGTGCGGATAAACTCTACACGGAAACATCCAAGATTGATGTGCTGTCCGTATTTGACAACTTTTCTTTTTACTTTTTTGAGCATATCATGCTCTTCGAGTTTGTGCTCGATCAGGGCATTGGTCAGTCTGGTCGAATAAATCGGCACATTGACATCTTTTAAAACATATGGGATGGCACCAATATGATCCTCATGTCCGTGCGTAATAAAAAATCCTTTGACACGATCAATATTTTCCTTTAAATAAGTGACATCCGGAATCACCAGATCCACTCCGTACATGTCATCTTCCGGGAATGCGAGACCGCAATCCACCACAATAATACTGTCTTCGTATTCAAAGGCAGTAATATTCATACCAATCTGCTCAAGACCTCCCAACGGTATAATCTTAAGCTTACTGTTATTCTGTTTTTCCTGTTTTTTCATAAATCCTCCAAATATAATATTCCGCTCTAATATAAAAGCTGTGTTTCTTCATCCGCAAGTTCAGCAAATATTTTCGCGAGTGCAGCAAACTCTGTATCATCATCTACCATCTCGTAAAATACTTCCTCATCCTGTGTCTTTATTTCTTTTAATATATATGCTTCACTGTCCCCGTTTTCATTGCCATCAGAGACAAGTAAGTATCTGATTCCATTCAGCTGTGTCTGTTCTTCCACAGCAAATTCCACCACCTCATTGGTGTCCGGATCTGTAAACTGAATTTTTTCCATTTATTTTTTCCTTGTATTTTTATTTTTCTTCTGGATGATTTGAAAGATAATCCAGATATCCCTGTAATATAAAAATAGCCGCAATTTCATCTACATATTCCTTGCGGTTTTCTCTTCGAATTCCTGTTTCCATCATCGAACGGTCTGCTGCAACTGTTGTCAGCCGTTCATCCCATAAAATAACAGGGAGACCACAGCGTTTTTCAAGCATTTCCTTGAATTCTTTTGTTTTCTCGCAGCGCTCCCCTTCTGTACTGTTCATATTTTTCGGGTAACCGAGCACAATTTTTTCCACCTCGTACTCGCTTACCAGCTGTTCGATCCGCGCCAGTGTCTGCCTGAGTTTCGTTGGAGCTTTCCTTCGGATAATTTCCACTCCCTGCGCTGTAATTAACAGCGCATCACTCACTGCAACACCCACTGTCTTTGAACCGAAATCCAATCCTAAAATCCGCATAATTCTCCCGTACCGGATTATTCCCAGGAATTGTTTTTGATGTATGCACGTAAAACTTCTTCTACAAGTTCGTCCCGCTCTACCTTCATGATCAGACTTCTCGCATTGTTATGACTGGTAATATATGTCGGATCTCCGGACATAATATATCCTACAATCTGATTCACCGGATTGTATCCTTTCTCACTCAATGCACGGAATACGATCTCTAAAACATCTCTTACCTGTAATTCCGGTTCCTTTTGTACTGTAAAATATTGTGTATTATTTAAATTCTCCATATTCGCCGTCCCTGCCCTTGTTCATTCCAACAAGTCCTGTCCCATCTATTGTATACGAAATTGAGGAAAAATACAAGCGCTATAGTTTCATACGGTAAATCTCATCGGTCAGAGCCGCTTCCACTCTTCCCCTTTTCATCACATTATCAAGCGGTTCTGCCGTTTTTGCCGCGATCTTTACATACTCTTTGGTATATCCAGTATACCACGTTTCTCCGTCAACTTCCATTGGTTCCTCAAAGAGTACTTCTTCCTCTTTTCCCACATAATATGCGCGGAATTCCCTCGACATACTTTCCGCAAGTGCCAGCAGATAGTTGCTCTGATTCTTGATGTTGGCAGCCAGGTCGTTTACCTCCTG
>OJMJ01000919.1_pt1 | contig 13463 bp, 8 predicted proteins | sample 1597181 | NCBI WGS metagenome assembly OJMJ01 (sample SAMEA2452126, study PRJEB22498) | human gut metagenome | biome: human feces; feature: human gut; material: feces | place: Australia | collected 2012
ATGTAACGGCTCAAGGATTGTATCAAGCACGATCTTTCCTGTTCTCTTTGTCAACTGCCATGCACATATCAGACAGATAATGATGACTATGAGTCCGACTGTAGCACATACATATGTCCTTACAACTGCCTGATGGCTTCTTTCGTCAGTCAGCTTGTTGATTTCCTTTGCAAGCTCAACTGTTTTATTTAACTTTGGTGTACACTCATTGATAATCTGATCAACAGCCTCATCCTTCTGTCCGGCTTTAATCTTATCCATGATTGAGTATCCGATATTCGCCCAGTCAGAAAGAGCCTTTGAATATTCATTATACTGATTCTCAGGAACGATACCTGATTTTTTTATTGTTTTTAACTGCACATCAACATCTTCAAGCTTTTCTTTTGCGCCCTGCTCATAGTCGTCATATGTTGATTTGTCAGGATTAAGTGCCATCTCTCTTACATTTCTAGCCGCTGCATTTACATTTATTCTACATGTCTTAACCGCCTGATCGGCAGCATTTACCTTGTTTACATAGTTTAACATATTGAAAAACAACACACCAATGACCGCAATCGAAAGCAGTCCCGAAATAAGCATCATGGTAATAACCATTTTGTAACCATAGTTGATTCTTTTACCCAAATGCATGTTTTCCAATTTCTTTTTCATCGCATCTTTTTTTGAAGACATAGTTTGTTATTTCCTCCTATCTTATGATACTTTTTGACCATTTAATTATATTATTATTTATACTCAAGGGCATTTATACTCAAGTCTAAATTCATCAGACAAATTCAGTATAGTACTATTTTTCTAAGGGAGCAATACTATATTCTCAATAATCTTTATGTGAATCTTTCTATTAAATATGTGGTTTTGCACAAAATGGTAGATTTTTTTCGCAATCCCCTTAAAATACATATGATGATTTTTTCTTGTTTTATGTAATGATGTAAGCCCCGGCTGCCCGACCGGCACACACAGCTTCCCCCGCGTGCTACGCTGCGCTGCTAAGATACTGTACGAAATTATGCTTGAAGAGCTTCTATGCCTGACGAAACCGTCGAAACGCGCCGTCCGTGGCGCGGTTCTCCTCGCCCCTGCGTCCATGCAGGAGCGTTTCTGTGTTTCATGGCATAATTTCTACAGTATCTAAGCAGCTTCGCTATTCGCACGCGGGGAAGCTGTGTGTGCCGGTCGGGCAGCCGGGGCTTACAGTTATATATTCAAGAAAAATCAGCTCAGAAGTGAAAATGCAAATACCACGATGCCAAGTATTACAAGTACAATACCTGTGGCACGGTTTAAGGTTTTTGCGGATGCCTTGTTTGCAAAGACCGCTGCAATTCTCGCCCAAAGGAGTGTAAATGCAATACATAAAAGCAGCACAAACCAGTCCGGTTTTCCACCGATGGCAAAGTGCGAGGCAGCTCCTGTAAAGGCTGTAAATGCCATGATAAATACGCTCGTTCCGACTGCAGTCTTAAGCTCATAGCCAAGCACCGATGTGAGGATGAGGAGCATCATCATACCGCCTCCCGCACCTATGAAGCCACAGATAAATCCGATAAGCACGCCGCAGATGATTGACTGGACAGCTCTCTTTTTAGCTGAAACTCCCTGCATGGCCTCCTTTGTTGTCATGACAGGACGGACTATAAACTTGATTCCGAGTAAAAATGTCATAAATACCGAAAAGTTGCCCATTGTTGCTGACGGCACGAGGCTTGATACATAGCTTCCGACAACCGTGAAGCATAAAACCGTGACCATCATTATGAGCCCGTTTTTTACATCAAGGTTCTTGTTCTTTCCATATGTATAGGCTGACACTGCGCTGGCAAGTACATCAGACGACAGGGCTATTCCCACTGCCATATAAGGATCCATTCCCAAAAATGTAATGAGCATAGGGCTTATTACTGCTGCTGCGCTTAGTCCCGCAAAGCCAGTTCCAAGGCCTGCGCCCATACCGGCAAAAAATGTTACTATTATAGTTATTAATGTGCTCATTTGTGTGATTTCCTCCTGATTATTTCATCCATATTATTCTCAAGCTGTTCCATAACAATCGTCAGCTGCTTTTTCTGCTCCTCATCTATCCCTGCAAACAGATTTGCTGTAAACTGCTGCTGTATACGCCTTCCTCTTTCAATGACAGTCCCGGCCTTTTTTGTACAGACAAGCTCCGTCTTCCTCCTATCATTTTCCACAGGTTTTCTCTCCAGATAGCCTTCATTCACAAGCTTATCAACATTTACAGACACAAGATTTGCCTTGATTTTTCTTATTTCAACTATATCCCTTGCCGTCTTATATTCCGGATTGTTCGCCAGAAACATGAGTATATCAAAGGCTGTCTGCGGAAGCTTCAGCTCATGGCACAGTGGTCTGCACTCATCGCTGTAGGTTCGCGAAATCTTCTCTGCAAACTCAAAGTTAAATTTCATATGTGATATTCCTTCTTTTCCTATTTTGCTGCTTCGTTATACATTTTTGAATTATTCATTTTTGAACTAATTATATATCTCTCTGTCATTTTGTCAAGCGGTTATCGTAATTTATACCCTGCAATGCTATACTTTTTGAGGCATTTTTTCATTAACTATTATGATATGATTTAACAGTTATATAATACCTTGAAAGTATCCTGCAGTCATGGTATTATATGTAATTGGCGCTTTGTTGCACATTTTAAACACCGGCTAATCTACCGGTGATTTTAATTTTAATAACTAAAGCTTCGTACATATATAATGTAGGAGTTTTAAATTAACAATCATTTACAATAGGAGGAATTATGAGTCAGGAAACAAATTCAGCCCCTGTAACAGAGAACAAGATGGGAACCATGCCTATCGGCAGACTTGTATTTAACATGTCTTTGCCTATGATGATTTCCATGCTCGTACAGGCTCTATACAACATCGTGGACAGTATTTTCGTTGCAAAGCTGTCCGAAAACGCACTCACAGCAGTTTCACTTGCCTTCCCTTTGCAGACACTCATCATCGCTGTCGCAACCGGTACCGGTGTAGGTGTAAACGCGCTGCTGTCAAAGTCACTCGGTGCCCATAAATATGATGAAGCCAACAAAATCGGCATCAACGGTGCCGTACTATATGCATTCAGCTACATAATATTTCTGATTCTCGGACTTACAATCGTAAAGCCTTTTTACATGAGTCAGATTGGAAATGCTGATGTCGAAATCATGGATATGGGTGTGAACTACCTGAGTACTGTTATGATTTTTTCATTTGGTATTTTTGCGGAAATCTATTTTGAGAGGGTGCTTACCTCGACAGGAAGAACTATTTTCAGCATGACCTCACAGCTTTGCGGTGCCATCACAAATATCATTCTGGATCCTATCATGATCTTTGGACTGCTTGGCTTCCCTAAGCTCGGTGCTACCGGTGCAGCCGTGGCAACCGTTGTGGGACAGTGCGTAGCCGCCGTTGTTGCCTTTGTCTGCAACCACAAATTCAATCATGAAATCAGCCTGAGCTTCAAGGGCTACAGCCCGGATTTCAAAATCATGGGAACCATTTATGCTATCGGTATTCCGTCAATCATCATGCAGTCTATAGGCTCTATAATGACATATGCCATGAACAGAATACTTATCGGCTTTTCATCGACTGCCGCTGCTGTTTTCGGTGTTTATTTCAAACTGCAGAGCTTCTTCTTTATGCCTGTATTCGGACTGAACAACGGAATCACACCTATCATCGCCTTCAACTACGGTGCACAGAACAGAAAGCGTATGGTTAAGACAATAAAGGTCAGCCTGATAACAGCATTCTGTCTGCTCTTCGTTGGCTTTGCCTGCTTTGAGTTCATACCACATGTGCTTCTTGGAATGTTCAGCGCCTCTGACGATATGCTCAAAATCGGTGTTCCGGCGCTCAGAATAATCGGAGTGCATTTCCTCATCGCATGGTTTTGTATTATCGTCGGCACAGTATTCCAGGCTTTGGGAAAGGCGGTCTTTTCCATGATCGTATCAATCATGCGTCAGCTTGTGGTTTTAATTCCGGCAGCATACATCCTTTCAAAGCTTGGTGGACTTCACGCTGTATGGTGGGCTTTCCCTATAGCAGAGGTGATATCCTTTACTGTTTCGACATTATTCTTAATCAGGATCAACAGAACTATTATCTCAAAGATTCCTGATGGAAGCGATGTGCTATAAGAAATTTTACTTGAGCTTTAAAATAATCAACAATAAAATCCGCTACATTATATCATGTGCGTAATCATACGATATAGTGTAGCGGATTTATTATATTTATGTCATATTTTCACATATTTCTGATTTCTTTGCCAGCTTGGTGCAGCTTATGAACCGACTTTATCTTGCGTATTTTCTTACGTATTTTCTTCCTCTATTATACGTATTTTATGTTGCTGGTTACACTGTTCGGTGTGAACAGTAACGATTTTATATAAAAAGTGTAATCTGCAGATTCAAACCTCTTTTAAAAAATGCGATTTTGTGGTAAAATAGCAAAAAAGAAAATGCGATTTTGTGGTAAATCGTTGAAATAAAAAATGCGATTTTGTAGTAAAACATCAAAATAAAAAATGCGATTTTGTAATTTTATTAGGAGAATGTCATGTTTAAGCGAAAAATATATGATAAATTATTGCAATGGAAAAAGGATTCCGATGGTAAAACAGCACTCTTAATCGAAGGAGCCCGTCGTATAGGCAAGTCAACCATCGTAGAGTCATTTGGACGAAATGAATACAAAAGTTATATAATCATTGATTTCTCAATCGTCTCAAAAAATATACGTGAACTGTTTGAGGATATTTCAGATCTGAATTATCTGTTTTTGCAGTTGCAGCTCCAATACAAAGTCGATCTCTATGAGAGAGAGTCTTTGATTATTTTCGACGAAGTACAATTATGCCCCCGCGCAAGACAGGCTATCAAATCACTTGTAAAAGATCACCGATATGATTATATAGAAACCGGTTCTCTGATTTCTATCAAAAAAAACGTACAGGATATACTTATTCCAAGCGAAGAAAGAAAGCTAAACATGTATCCTATGGATTATGAAGAATTTTTATGGGCTTTGAATGATGAAACAACTATCCCCCTAATCCATAAGCTATTCGATTCTCAAAAACCCTTCGGAGAAGAGATTAATCGTAAATTGATGCGTGATTTCCGTCTTTATATGCTTGTCGGGGGAATGCCGCAGGCAGTTGATGAATATATCAAAACCAATAACTTCCGTAAGGTTGATGACGTAAAGCGTGATATTCTGAATCTTTATGAAGATGATTTCAAAAAAATAGATGCCACTGGAAAAATATCTATGCTTTTTGATGCAATTCCTACGCAGCTAAACAAAAATGCTTCGCGATATCAGGTATCAAGCGTACTGACAAACAATCGCGCCGATAATACACTGGAACTGATTGCAGAGTTAAAAGACTCAAAAACTGTTTTGGTATCATACCATGCAAATGACCCAAGTGCCGGTATGTCAACCAACAAAGACTTAACCCGGTTTAAACTATTTTTATGCGATACCGGGCTGTTTACTACATTGATGTTTAAAGACAAAGATTTCACAGAAAACATAATTTATGAAAAATTGTTAAATGACAAGCTAGGAACTAATCTAGGCTATCTTTACGAAAATGTAGTTGCACAGCTTTTAACGTGTAATGGCAACGAATTATTTTACTATACTTTTTTTAATGAAAGTTCACGCCATAATTACGAAATAGATTTTCTTATTGCCAAAAAAAATAAGGTTTGCCCTATTGAAGTAAAATCCAGTGGCTATAAAACCCATAAGTCACTGGATGAATTTTCAATAAAATTTTCAAACCGTATTCTTCAAAAATATCTTGTATATACAAAGGATTTCTCAAAAGACAAAGACATACTCTGTCTGCCTGCTTATATGATTTCGTTTTTGTAAGAAGAATACTTTTTAAATATGATTTTAATACACACACTTATATGGAGGATTAAGACATGAAATTTATATCGTGGAATGTAAATGGACTGCGCGCATGCGTCCAGAAAGGTTTCCTTGATTTTTTTAACAGTATAGATGCGGATTTCTTTTGTATACAGGAGTCCAAGCTACAGGCGGGACAGATTGACCTTGACCTGCCGGGCTATCACCAGTACTGGAATTACGCCGAGAAAAAAGGCTATTCCGGCACAGCCATTTTTGCCAAAAACAAGGCATTATCAGTGTCTTACGGCATAGGCATTGAGGAGCATGATAAGGAAGGACGTGTCATCACACTTGAATATGACAATTTCTATCTCGTAACCTGTTACACTCCAAACTCACAGAATGAGCTGAAAAGGCTGCCGTACCGTATGCAGTGGGAGGATGATTTCCGTGAATACCTTAAGACTCTCGATGCCAAAAAGCCTGTCGTACTGTGCGGTGATCTGAATGTCGCACACAATGAAATCGACCTGAAAAATCCAAAAACAAACCGCAAGAATGCAGGTTTTTCAGATGAGGAACGTGCTAAAATGACGGAGCTTTTATGTTCCGGCTTTACCGATACCTTCAGATATTTTTATCCGGATGCCGAGGGTATATATTCCTGGTGGTCATACCGTTTTAAGGCTCGCGAGAAGAACGCAGGCTGGCGTATAGACTACTTTATCACATCAAAGCGCATCAATGATAAGCTGCAAAAGGCAGCAATCCATACCGATGTGCTCGGTTCAGACCACTGCCCTGTTGAGGTTGATATTGAATTTTAAATTTAAGGTTATGTATTTTTACAATCCCTTATGCAACACTTTCTTCTCGAGCTTATCCCCATCCAGGGTATACTCAACAGCATTATACTCACCGTTTCTGTATGCGAACGTCTCATTGTCATCCTGATAATGCACGAAACTGCCCTTGCCCGGATATGTCAGTATGCTGATCTTATCCTCTGTAATGTCCTCTGTAGAGCGGATTTCTCCGTCTGCAACAGGGATAATGGCTCCTGCTTTTATGAAGACAGGTACTTTATCAAGTGGTGCATCTGCTAAAATATATCTGCCGCCACTGTATTTTTCGCCTGTGTAGTAATCATACCAGTCGCCGTCAGGCAGATAAACCTCTCTTGCCTCCTTGCCCGGTGCGATCACAGGTGCAACCAATACAAAGCTTCCGAGCATATATTCATCGGAAATATTTCTCACATGCTTATCTGCAGGATACTCGTATACGAGTGGACGCACGATAGGTGCTCCTGTCTTTTCACACTCATGTGCCAGATCATAAATATATGGGATAAATCTGTATCTGAGCTTTACTGTCTTTCTGACTGCATCTATCGTAGTCTCGTCAAACTGCCAAGGCTCCTGTCTGCGTGTTCCCATCGCTGAATGATTTCTGAAAAACGGCACAAATACTGCTGCCTCATAAAATCTGACAAGAAGCTCCGGTGTAGTATCACTTCCGAAACCGCCTATATCGCTGCCACACATGGCAAGTCCGCTGACTGACAGATTGCACACCTGCTCGAGTGAAAGTGCTATATGCGCCCAGATGCTGTGATTATCTCCGGTCCAGCCACCGCAGTATTTCTGGCTTCCGGCATATGCAGCCCTGGTAAGTACAAACGGACGTTTTCCACCATCATTTTTCGCAAGTCCCTCATATGTGGCTTTTGCCATAAAATGTCCGTAAATATTGTGAACCTTTTCATGTGCTCCATACGCAAACTGCACATCATCCAGCAGTGGTCCGTTGAAACTTGCAGGCTCATTCATATCATTCCATATGCCACTGATACCATGCTCGAGAAGTATCTTTGTCTTGTCTCCCCACCAGCTTCTGACGCTTTGCTTTGTGAAGTCCGGAAATACCGATGTTCCCGGCCAGACAGCATTTTCATATACACTGCCATCTATATCATGTGCAAATGCATCCATCTCCATGCCCTCTTTGTACATGAAATAATCCTCATCCTTTTTCACACCCGGGTCAATGATGGATATGAGCTTTACACCCCTGTCAGCAAGCTTTTCTGAAAGGCCCTTTACATCCGGGAATTTCTTGTCATCAAAGGTGAATACCCTGTAGCCGTTCATGTAATCGATATCCATATGTATCACATCGCATGGGATATCAAGCTCGCGGAATTTGTCAGCTATATCAAGCACCTCATCCTGTGTGTAATAGCCCCAGCGGCTCTGATGGCTGCCGTATATCCATCTCTGATAAAGCGGTGTGGTGCCTGTCAGTGATGTATAAAGTCCTACCACCTCTGCCATATCATTTCCCGGCATAAAATAGTAGTCCAGCTCGCCCTTCTCATGCTCGACGAAATAGTAATCTGTGTTTTCATAACCGAAATCAAAGGTTGTCTTGTAGGTATTATCCGCAAAAATTCCATAACAATATTCATCGCCCAACACGATAAAAAACGGTATGGATTTGTACAGCGATTTGAAGCTGTCCACATGTGGCGCAGGATCATCTGTGTTCCAGTTTACATATGAATATCCACGCTTGTTGAGGCATCCCGGCTTATCTCCCAGACCGTAAATAGCATCATCCTTTCCAAGCTTTTTGATGATGGTAACAGCGTCAGTTTTTTCTTCATCTTTTCCGACAGTATGTCCCTCAAGCTCTGCGATGGCAAGATCCTCGTACGGATTCTTCTCACTCTTTTTGCGTGCTTTTTCATAATCTGAAAGCACAAGCTTCCCTTTGTAATAAATATCAAGCTTCTCGTTATCCTTCACATATACAGTAATATCCCTTGCGCTGATGACTGCTTTAACTGCTGCATCGCTTACACCGGCTTCTGCTGCGGTCCCCTTGGCATCAGACGTATCCTTGCAGGTTATGTCCGGTGTGGCAGCCTTCGGAATAAAGCCCTCTTCTATTGCAACACTTTCGATGCCGGGTTTTTGTGCAACATGCACTATGTTGTTTTCAAATATGGTAACAAACAGACTGCCTTTCTCGTAGATCAGCTCTGCTGTGTTGTCCTGTATTTTACAGTTCTTATATAAATTTCCCATTGCGTAATCCTCCCTTGAATTATATAGTTTTTCCTGATGTTTCTTATAAAAATACTTCCGTTTACTATAATAGTATCATCCATTTTTTATTTTTACAACAAAGAAAGTCACCGGCCACACCTAGTATGACCGGTGACTGCCTCAGGCTGTAAGTATCTCTGTCAATACACCATACAGCTCTGTATCAAGCTCCTTTGCCTTGAGCTCTGATAAAATCACTGTTGTTTTCTTTCCAGATGTAATAAGACCGTAGATTTCATCCTTTAGCACAAAGCCTATCTCTGCCTGATTCAGGAAATCAAAGCATCTTTTTTCGATTTGATTATCAAGCGCTACTGTGTCTTTCGATATTGCAACGCTTATTTTGCTCGCTGTCGATGCATTTACAGTAACGATGAGCTTTCTGTTTTCTTTATCATATTTATTCTTTGCCAATACCTCTTTACCATCCACAGATACCTTTACCTTATCGGCTGCTGTCTCGGTTCTTCTTTCAAAGACAAGCTTATAGGTTCTGTTGTCAGGTATTAATGATGTATCTCCATCTGCCGGAGAAATGACAAACATATCTTTATCCGCAGAATATTTCATAGCTGTGGTCACACATCTGCCATCCACATATCCGCAGGATTCATTGTCATCCTCGTATAGCTCAAACTCACCATCAGCCTCCGGGAATACCCTGACACATAATACATCAGGATTTTTGATAACAGATCTTGCATCAAGCTCATCAGCATCTGCACACACAAGTATGCCTCCCGCCTTCGCAAACACAGGTATGCTGCTCAAATCCCTGTAAACCTCCAGCATTCTTCCACCATCATAGCGCATGCCTGTATAGATATCATACCAGATGCCCTCCGGGAACCATACTTTGGTTTTTGCCACATTAAGTCCCTTAATACGTGGAGTTGTAACAGGTGCTACCATAAGCTGGCTGCCAAAGAAATACTGATTCTTTACCTCATAAGCCTCTGCATTTTCAGGATACTCATAATACATAGGCTCAATCAGCGGCATATTCTCGGCATAGCTGCGATAGTTCATGGTATACAGATACGGAATCATACAATGCCTCTGTCTGAGCGCCGCCTCCATCGCTTCCTCAGTCTCTTTTTTAAATCGCCACGGCTCCTTGCCGTTAAATTCGCTGCATGAGCTGTGCAGACGCATTATCGGAGAGAATATACCATATTGTGTCCATCTGGCTGTCAGCTCATCATCCTTGTAGCCAAGCATATGTCCACCAATATCATGGCTCCACCATCCATATCCGATGTTTGTCGCTGTCGTTGTAAAATACGGTTGAAAATCAAGCGACTCCCATGTAATATGTGTATCTCCCGAAAATCCAATCGGATATCTATGGCTTCCCGGACCTGCATAGCGCGAAAATGTCATTGGACGCTTACCGTCTCTTTTATTATCGAGATAATGAAAATGATTAAAAATCCATAGCGGATCCAATCCTTCAACCTTGCAGTTGCTGCCCTGCTGCCAGTCAATCCACCAGAAATCCACACCTTCAGCCTCTCTCGGATGATGAAGATACTTAAAATATGCATCCATAAACTTTGGGCTTGCCGGATCACATACAACCGGGTCCTCATTTTCATAGTCCACGCCCATTTCCTTTGCCATATCAACATACATTTCTTCACAGCCCTGCACACCATCCGCAGGATGTACGTTTAAGGTAGTATGCATTCCTCTGTCATGGAGCTTTCCAAGAAAGCGCTTCGGATCCGGGAAAAGCTTTTTGTTCCAAGTATATCCTGTCCAGCCGCTTCCGTATTTAGGGTCCACATCAACCTGATGCCAGTCCATATCTATTACTGCTACCGTGAATGGGATATTCTTTTCATCGAATTTGTCCATCAGCTCCATATAGCTTTCTTCTGAGTATTTATAATATCTGCTCCACCAGTTTCCCAGTGCATATCGCGGAAGCATCGGAGTCTTGCCGCAAAGCCTGTAAAAATCATTGAGCGCCTGTTTATAATCATGTCCATATCCAAAGAAATACAAATCAGACACACCTTTTTTTCTTGGCTCAATCCATCCATCGTCAAGTAAAATCTGTGATTTACTGTCATCAAGAATTGAATATCCAAAGCGTGAAACAACACCGTGTCCAAGCTCAACCTCTCCGTTTACGTCATCAAGTGTACGCGCTGTACCCTGCAAATCATGCACCTTCTCGCCATAATGCCAGATGCTGTGATATGCGCTCAGGTTTCCCTTAATCTGTATACTCAGTCCGTGTGATGAGAACTCCTTCTCATTATATATCAGGTGCAGCATTGATGTATGAACCTCAATTCCATCAGCGTTACGCACCACATGATAGCTGGTCTTTGGAAAATCCCTGAACAATACTGTCTGTGTTGCCCTATCCTCGAATACGCCATCTTCACTGTATTCCAGACGGACAAGCGCCTCTGTCAGTAATGTAATCCTGTATTTTTCACCTATTATCATATTGTCCGATAATGCCACCGGACTTGTCTTTACTCTGTATATTTCCTGCATGAAATGCTCCCTCCCATATAAATTACGTTATCCCTTGACAGCTGATGCCGCAATTCAATATCCTCTTTTTGTTCAAATCAGTTTAGCGCTAAATCCGATCTACTCCCTGCGCACACGCTTGTTTTCATACATTTTCCATTATCTTGTCAAATCCTTTACCCACTTGTATTTTTTAAAATGTATGAGTGTCCACGGTATCTTTCCAACCTCATCCACGCAGGTGCACGCATATACCACAACCACCGGCCAGTTCAAAAAATATGTGCCTGCAACTGCAAGCGGTATTGCTATGCCCCACATCGTCACAGCAAGAGAGTACATATCAAACATCGTATCTCCTCCCGAACCAAAGACACCGTTTATGATGATTTCATTTACCGATCGTCCAATCATGTAGAAGGCAAGTACACCGAATAACTGCTTCAGATACTCTGCAGCCTGCGGTGTGAGCTTTACAAAATGTAAAATCACCGGTGCTGAAACCGCCATAAGCACTGTCATAACAGCTCCACACAAAAATGACAGCTTTGCCATTCTGATGCCATATGCTTTTCCACGCTTTAAATTCCCTGCACCAAGCTCATTTCCTATCATAATGCCTGCTGCACTTGATATACCTGCACTGAGACAGCAAATGATATCACGCACAACCGCTGCGACGGAGTTGGCCGCTGCTGCGTCTGTTCCCATGTGTCCCATAAATGTAGAGTACGATGTAAAGCCTATTCCCCATACAAGGCTTGCTCCGAGAATCGGTCCGGAGCACTTCATAAAATCTGCTGACAGCTCCTTGTTCCTCACCAAAAGCTCTCTAATTTTAAGCCTGATATATCCCGGTCTGTACGAAAATGTGATTGAAAGCATAAGCTCCACTACTCTTGATATGAGTGTGGCAAGTGCCGCTCCCCTCACATTCATGCTCTCGATTCCAAATGCACCATAGATAAATATGGTATTGAGCATTATGTTTATAAGCACTGTAATTGAGCTGACTGCCGCCGCAGTACCCGCGTGCTCTGATATCTTCATCATGACTATATAACACTGCGAAAAACCTGTCAACAGATACGAAAAAGAAGCTATTTTAAGATAGCTTACACCATAATCTATAAGCACCGGCTCGTTTGTGAAAATAAGCATCAGATATCGTGGAAAAAATGCACATGCCACGAAAAACAGCACCGATACTATGCCACATATCCTGATTGCAAGAGCGAATATGTCATCGAGCGCCTTTATGTCCTGCTTGCCCCAATACTGCGCTCCGAGTATTGCAAGCCCTGCTGTCGCTGCTGATAGAAACATGTTCTGGATGAACTGTATCTGTGTTGCGAGCGAAACCGCTGACATATAGTTCTGGTCCAGTCCTCCAAGCATGAATGCATCTGCCACCGCCACCAGCGCCAGCATCAGATTCTGCACCATTATCGGAACCATGAGTGTCCACAGCTTTTTGTAAAAATTTGTATCAAATTCTATTGTTTTCATGTATCTTTTATACCCCTTGATTACTGATTATTATCCCAAATACAAACAATTATATATGATTGCATTGGCATATGTCAAATATATACATAATATCTGCAGATATTTCATCCAAAAAAGTGTGCCGCTATCCCCATCATCGGTATAGTGTGCAAGGTTCGTAAACCCCTGTTCTTTTCTATAAATGACCATAAAAATGACAGGGAATGTAACCCTGTCATAAAGTCAGAAATTGTTCCTTCACTTATAGGAGAAATTCGAGGGGATAAACGGAACTGTTTTTTTCTAAACAATAGTATGTAAATGTTTACGACAAACTGGGAGTTATCTATTAACTTTCTTAACTTTCCCTTATTTTCAAGGCTTTCTGCTATTGAAAATTCTATATATGTATCCTTTTCCCTTGTTTTTGCCCTTATGGGATAAT
>OJMJ01000925.1_pt1 | contig 13405 bp, 10 predicted proteins | sample 1597181 | NCBI WGS metagenome assembly OJMJ01 (sample SAMEA2452126, study PRJEB22498) | human gut metagenome | biome: human feces; feature: human gut; material: feces | place: Australia | collected 2012
AAACTCTGCTTATCAATAAAGCACCGTTTCAGGTAATCGGTGTCCTGGAAGCCAAAGGTCAATCGGCTGGCGGTCAGGATCAGGATGACGTGGTATACATACCGCTGACAACGGCGCAAAACCGCATGATGGGTATTACCCACATCAACAGGATAACGATCCAGGCCGAAAATGAAAATGTTATCGACCAGGTGCAGGGCGAAGTAGAACAGCTGCTGCGCCAGCGGCACAAAATCAAAGCAGGCGATGATGATGACTTCACCGTACGTAATCTGGCAGCTTTGATGGAAACAATGATGGAAACTGCTAATACCATTACCCTGCTGTTAGGCTGCATAGCTGCTATCAGCCTGCTTGTCGGCGGCATCGGTATTATGAATATCATGCTGGTTTCTGTTACCGAACGGACACGGGAAATAGGTATCCGTAAAGCACTTGGAGCGACTTACAACAATATTCTGCTGCAGTTTCTGATCGAAGCTATGGTGATCGGCGTTGTCGGCGGTACACTGGGTGTGATTTTAGGTATCGGTTCCTCCTATGCCATCAGCTATTTTGCCGGTTGGCAAACGGTGATCTCCATACCGACTATTATCATTGCGGTGGTATTCTCCGTTGGTATTGGTTTGTTCTTCGGCATCTACCCTGCACGTAAAGCTGCACTTTTAGATCCTATCGAGGCGTTGCGCTATGAGTAAAAATTATTGCAGTGAACATGAAGTTAAGCAAAATATCACTAAAAAAGTAACCTGTCACGAAAAAATGCGGGCCTTCTTAGATTATCTAAGAAGGCCTAAAACTGTTTTTGATTTAAAGGACCGTACTAAAGCACTGCTGCTTTTAGTTGCCATCATTATTGGCGTTCAGTATCTGCTGAAAAGATTTGTTTTATAAAAGTTTAACACCTGACCTTATGAAAAGGGGCGGGTGTTGTATTATGTAATTGATTGTATTTATAAAACTTCTGATGGGGCAATTGTCATTTTATTTATAATGAGTATATTGTGGATGTTATTAAAAAAAGTATGTATGTAAGCTGTAGCTGCAATTGGTATAGTTGTTTTTTGTGCGTAATTATAAACGTTTATTTGCTTCTGAAATAAACGCTTGCAGCACAAGAAAAAGTGACGCATAATGCCAAAAGAGTTTATTTGGATTTTATGCCTGCCTCAGACAGTTACATAGTGTGCGGTAAAGTATATGTGTATCTATTGGTTTTGCAATATGACCATTCATTCCGGCAGATAAAGCTTCAGCAACATTTTCAGTGAAAGCGTCTGCTGTCATTGCAAAAATAGGTATACTTTTAGCATTAGGATGAGAACTTGAACGGATTGTTTTTGTGGCCTGATATCCGTTCATAACTGGCATTTGGATATCCATAAGAATAATATCATAGGTACCAATAGGTGCTGTTAAAAACTTATCAACAGCAATTTGACCATTTTCGGCATGATCAACATTAAGATTGACTGAATTTAATAGTTCAATTGCTATTTCAGTATTAAGAGCATTGTCTTCTGCAAGTAAAACTTTCTTTCCATGAAAATCATAACTCTCTTTGTGAAAAGTTCCTTTAATATAATTTTTATCGGTAAGTGATATTAACATATTAAAAACAGTAGACTGGAATAATGGTTTTTGCAGAAATATGTCAGCGCCGCTTGTTTCCATATTTTCACCAATTTCGGAAATATCATAAGCCGATAATATGATTACTAATGCTTTTTTATCATAAATTTTTCTGATATTTTTAGTTAAAGTTATACTGTCTGCAAAAGAAGCTTTACAATCAATAAAACAAATATCATAATGTTTGCCGGCTTTATCAGCAGTAGATAGCATCTTTACCGTCTGCTCAGTAGTTGTGGCAATATCATATTGAACATTTATCCTGTCTAAGATGCTTGTCATATAAATTCTGGATGCGCAGTCATTATCAACTACAAGAACGCGTAGATCATTAATACTTTTTGAGCTTGAAAGTTCATCAATTTTAGGAATAGAAAAAGGCAAATCAACAGTAAACATAGATCCAATTCCTTTTTTTGATTCTACTGAGATTGATCCATGCATTAATTCTACTAGATTTTTAACTATTGACAGGCCAAGTCCGCTACCGCCATATTGTTGTGCTGTATTAGCATTTTCCTGTTCGAAGGTATTAAAGAGTCTTGTTAACATTTCCGGGGTCATTCCTATTCCCGTATCAGAAACAATAATACGTATGAATATGGTTTGTTTTTTGTATGCTTTTTCGGTTATTTCAAAACGAATCTTACCACCAGCTGGCGTGAATTTAGAAGCGTTTGAAATCAAGTTTAGTATAATTTGATTGACGCGGAGCGAATCACCAATAAGTATTTCATGAGTTAAACAGGCTGAAATTACTTCAAGTTTGATTCCTTTTTGTTTGCATTGGTTATAGTAAATCGCAGTAATGGAATTAATGATTTTTTTCATATCAAATTTTTCATGAGCTATTTTCAATTTATTATTTTTGATTGCCGACATATCCAGTACATCATTGATAATATTCAGCAAAACATGTGAAGCTGAATCAATTTTAGATAGATACTGCTCAATACGGTTTGGGTCAGTAAGGTGCTTTTTAGCAATTTCGGTCAGACCAACAATAGCATTCATTGGTGTTCTTATTTCATGGCTCATACGGGCAAGAAAGCGGCTTTTTGCCTGACTTGCTTCATCAGCCTGTATTAGAGTGTCCATTAGTTGTTGATTTTTTTCTTCCATCATTTGAAAATTTTTAATTTTCATTTTAAAGATGACCAGAAACATAAGGCATAAAATTAATAAAGATAAAATGCCAACTATTAATACTGCTTTGTATTTATATAAAATGTCACTTAACGTAAATTGATAAGGCTTTGCTATAGGGTTGTCAAGAACAATCGTTCTGCGTTGTTGGTCATCTATGACAGCAAGAGTCTTATTTATTATGGAAAGGAGCAAAGGGTTATTTTTGCTTAATGTTGCAATACAGCTATTTTCATCAATAAAGTTTTGAGGAAAAATATTTAGTGACTCATATTTTGGTTTTTGTAAGAGATAGTTAACTACATAAACATTTTGTAACATAATATCAGCGTTACCATTGACGATTGCGTCAAGACATTCTTCATCAGTTGTATAGTAAATAATATCAAAATTAGGGTAGTTACTATTAATATAATTCTGCATTGCTTCAAAGGATGTTTTTACAGCTATCTTATAATGCTTATAGGGATTAAAGTGATTTCCATTAGTAGTAACTAAAACAATATTGCTTTTAAATAAAGTATCGGATATGGAAAATACTGGGTCTTTTTGCAATTCTTCTGTCTTTAAAATTCCAGCTACCATGTCAAATTTATTATCTTTCAGCGCTGATAATGGTTTCTCTGTCAGAGCAATAGGTTTATATTCGAATTTTAAACCGCTGATTTCAGCGATGAGCGATAGCAAATCTTCATTTATGCCTTCAAGTTTATTACTTTCGTAGTCATAATGAGATAAAGGATAGCGATTTGGCAGTTGCCCGATTGTTATAGTACCACAAGTTTTTATGTATTCAGCTTCTTGACGTGTAAACAATGGATCTTTATTAATATGGCTATTTTCATAATATTTTTTATGCAATAAAAATTCGAAGCTTGGGTTGGAAACTTTGATGTTTGTAATAGCGTTATCTAAAGCTATGAGCAATTCTTTATTTTGTTTTGATGTCATAAAATAAAATGGCTCATAATCGAATTTTCCGATTATTTTATAACCTTTTTGGTTTGATAAACTGCCCATAACAACGGCATCAACATAATTATTATTAAGGGCATCGAATGCTGCTTCTTCTGTGGGATAAAGATTGCTGGTATAAAAAAAGTTATGCATCTTTGACCATTCCAAGAATTGATCATTTTGGGAACTGCCGGCTAAAAAGGCTATATTCATGCCATTAAACATTTGATAATCGTTATAGTAGTAATTGGAATTTAAGGCTGCATAAACTATATTGTGTTCATAACCTATGGAATTTTTAGAAAATAGATAATTTTTTTGACGTTCTGGGGTTATTTGTGCGTGACAAAGAAAATCAATAGAGCCTTCTTTTAAATTTTTAAGTTGGGTATCCCATGAATCGTAAATGAATTCATACTTCCAACCTGTACTTCGCGATATTTGAGTAAGATAGTCAACTCCATAACCAGAATAAGATCCATCTGGTTTCTTGTCAATAAAGCCAGTGTAATCGATATAACCGATTTTTATAGTATTGTTTTCAGCTGCAGTAATTGTTGGGAAAGTGATGATTGAAAAACTAAAGTAAATTATAATCCAACAAAATGATAAAAATATTTTTAAATTATTCATAATTCACCGTATATTTCATTGTTTGAAAATTTAATATATTTTAAATAAAAGTACTGTTTAAAGATTTTTTTGCTAATTTTTTTTCGTTATACATCATTGAATCTGCTTTTTGGATCATAGTTTGTAGCATTGCATCAGAAAGAATAAATTTATTAGAATGTGAATAGCCGAAATTTGCTGTTATATGTAAATTGCTTTTTGTATCGTAACATATTGCATATAATCTTGCCTTTAATTTATCAATTTTATATTGAATGTGGTCTTCAGTACAGTTTGTTAGTATGATAATGAATTCATCGCCACCGAATCGTATTACAGAGTCTTGGGTTCTTACATTAGCTACTAAGGTTTGAGCTATATTTTTTAAAAGCTTATCTCCGATTAAATGGCCATAAGTATCATTAATGAGTTTAAAATTTTGTAGATCCATAAAAATAATAGTTAATTTTTCTGGAATTTTAGAGTTTTTATGCTGTAGAAATAGAAATTCGTTTAAATAGCGTCTATTATATACTCCTGTTAATTCGTCTTCATAAAGTTTTCGCTGAGTTTCGTTGAGCAAAGCAAAAAAATTTTGTTGTTGAATAGGAGTTTCCAGAAGATGATCAGAAGTTCTACTGATAATTTCTAATACTGCTTTTACAATTTCTTTTTCTGTCAAGATAATGTAAATTGGTTGCGAAACTACATAGAAAATATTATTTGACAAAAATTCGTGTTTTGTTTTGGGACATTGAGCGGTTAATGCACATATACTGCTGCAGATTTCACATCTGTTTTTTTTATCCCATACTTTATAGCATGAATATTTTTCGCGATGAATTTTACCGTTTTTTATTGTTAGAATAGCGGTTTCGATTGGATTCACTAATCTTACAACATCAAATAAAGATTCAAGGTATTTCATAGTGGTTTTTATTTCAGCAATTGAAAAATGTGTTTTCATAATTTTGTGTACTCCAAATGAAATAATAATTATTATTTGCTTAAATTCATAAATAATTATATATGAAAGTTGGATTTTTAAAACCCTAAATTCAAATTTGGCATTGACATAATATGGCAATTTTATTGTTGCTTTATTATGTCTGTGTTATCGTATTATAATAGAGGTGATATTATGAATTTCGCAGATAAATTAGTATTTTTATTATCGGTTACGCATACTTCGAACATTAAATTGGCTAAGGCTATCAATGTAGATCCATCAATGATTAGCAGATTGAGAAAGGGTCGGCGGAACATACCGAGGAATATCAATCATATAAAAGCAATGGCAAAATATTTTGCTAAGCGCTGTAATGGAGAGTATCAACGTTTTACATTAGCTGAAATTTTAGGAATGGAAAGAATAAGAACTTTTACAGAGGAACAGCTTATTGAGGATGTTCTCTTAGAGTGGCTTTCAGGAACGATGAATGACGGAATAAATAATGCAGGTTTGTTTTTGAGAGCAATAGATTGTTGTATGATTCCTAATAATAAAGGGGAAAGTGATATTGATAAAAATGATGTTTTTAATTTGGACTCCAAAAGAATTAAACACGTGGAAGATGGAATAAATACTTTTTTTGGCAATGAAGGCAAAAGGCAGGCATTGGAACTTTTTTTAAGCAGGATACTGGAGCAAAAAAAATCTTGCATTATAAAGATAACAACAGATGAAAATACAGAATGGTTGCTGGAGAATTCTGAATATACTAAATATTTATCAAAGATATTGAATAAGTTAATCAATATGAAATGTTACTTTAAAATAATAATACCTGCTGTTACAAATCTAAATGGTATTCTTGAATTAATGAATTTATGGTTGCCTTATATATTAAGCGGTAATATAGACATGTATTATTATCCACGTTTAAAGGATGGACTTTTTCGTCGAACCTTGTTTATAGCTTCTGATTGTGCTGTACTTTCGTCTACCTCAATTTCATGTTGTAAAGAACAGAGTCTTACATTATTAGGTTTTGATAAAAAAGTAATTAGTGGGTTTGAAAATGAATTTGACGGATATATTATGTTGTGCCGTAAAATTGGAAGAACTTATGATTTTGAGCAGTACAGATCTATTTTTTTTAGGCATGCGTTGGAAAGAACTGGCAATTTTCCTAATTGTATTTCTAGAAGCAGATCACTATCTTTTACTACGATACCTAATGATATCTTGAATAGATTGATGGATAGTTGCGGGATTACTTCTAACAGAACATTTTTAGAGATTATGATGCGGGATAATTGCCATTTGTATAATGTAATAGAAGAACAGCTATTTATAGACATAATGCCATTGGCCGCTTTCAACGATATACTAAAAGGAGTAGTTCCGATTGCCGGATCAGAAATTATATTTGGAAAACAATACTATTATTCTGCATATGATTACAAAAAACACCTTGTTAATTTGTTAGAGTTGCTTGAAAGAAATGTAAATTATTATGTGATACTGGATGATGAATATGATATTTGTCAGAATATTATTCATATCAAAGAGGGTGCATATGTTATTTTATTAAGGAAAAAAGAACCAATTTCTATTATTGAAATATCAGAAAATAATATGGTTGCTGCATTTTGGGAATGTGTTTATAGAAAAGTTATAAAAAAATACAAATTGGATGTAAAAAGGAGGGAAAGTATTTTTGAAATAACAAAACTTATTCAGCAACTTGAACATTATGGAGTTTGAAAATAAGCTGATTATTGAATTATCAGTTGTTTAGTAAAAATATTAGTTGACTATATTAAATATTTGCGTATAGTTGTGTAAGCTTACCTGTTTTTAGTATAATATAGCGATAATTTAGCAATATGAACGCATTGATAGCCTTCGCAATTTCTTTCATTAATAGTATGGTGTTAAAATGCGTTCTAATGATTTTCGTAATCAGTAACCATGTTGTTTTTTTTTTACAATCTTGTTGCCTCTTTAAATATGTAGTTTCTATACTTGTACTAGTTCTATATTGAAAGTTCTAATTGCATTTGCATCCCGCCAAGATATTAATCCTTGCTTATATGTGGTAATTAGAATATCTTTTTTTACGTAAAACTATGATTTGTCCTATTTATATGCTTACCTATGAGAGTGGTGAATTTGCATATAATCAAGGACATAATATTTATGGCACACTTGAACAAAAGGCCGCATTGCGCGCTATTATAAGTTAAGGCATTATAAAAGTAGATTTTGATGGAATTTTATGTTTTTTTGCAATTAACTAAATTTGGAAAAGTGGAGTATTTTTAGTATTATATAATTAGTGTTTTAAGGAGGGTAAATTTATGGAAAATCAATCATATGTGGAATCAGTTAAGCGTACAAGTATTGTACAAAGCTTTTTTGCCCAGGTTTATGGGTGGATGTTTTTTGGACTTTTATCAACGGGGATAGTCGCCTATTATACGGCACATTCTCCGGCATTGTTAAATCTGATCTTTGGTAGTCAAATAACGTTTTATGCGTTTTTGTTTGCGCCGATCGTATTGGTTATGATCATCAGCAGCAAAATCAATTCGCTGAGTGCGAGTATGGCCAGCTTTTTGTTTTTTGTTTATTCAGCTGTAACCGGCGTTACACTGTCGGCAATTTTTCTTATGTATACGCAGGAGTCCATTGCAACGACTTTTGGGATAACGGCAGGTACTTTTGGCGCAACAGCTCTTTTTGGATATGTCACTAAAAAGGATTTAAGCAAAATGGGCAGTATCTTGTTTATGCTTTTGATTGGTCTGATCATCGCTTCGGTCGTCAATATGTTTTTGAAAAATGACACTATGATGTGGATTCTTACTTATGTGGGGATCGTTATCTTTGTTGGCCTTACTGCTTACGATATGCAAAAGCTAAAAAAAATAGCTCACAGCATAGATGACGATGAAAGCAGTATTGCTAAATTTGCGGTGCTGGGTGCACTGACTTTGTATCTTGATTTTATTAACCTGTTTTTACGGCTGCTGCAGATTTTTGGTAAGAAGCGTTAAAACGGCTTTGACCAGAGATGTGTAAAAATATAATGGTAATGTTTTCTATGAGAGATTTAAATCACAGGAGACCTTAATTGGGAGATGAATTGGGTTGAAAAGTATGGTAAGGGTTTTAGTTGGTATGTGCATGGCATTGTTGATGATGGTGCAAAGCTGTTTAGCTGCTGATGTTGCTGCTCTGGTGAAGGTGAAAGACGGTAAAAACTGGGGCGTTGTCTATCAGCAGGGCAGGGTGATTTTACCGTTCGAGTTCAGTGAGATAGTTATTACAGGCAAAGGTATTATGCGGGTGAAGGGCGAAAATAAAAAATTCGCTATTTATGATGCCGGCAGCAGGGTGATTTTGCCAATGGAGTTTGACACTATCTGGCAAAATGATGATGGCAGTTATTTTGCTTCGAAAGAGAAAAAGTTTGGCTATTATGACGCTAATGGCATACTAATAGGTCAAAATAAGTTTGATGATGTGAAACTTTTCAACGAAGGATTAGCTGCTGTAAAAATTGGCAAGCAGTGGGGATTTGTCGATGTGACCGGTAAATTGGTGATCCCGGCACAATTTGACGATGTCAGCAGCTTTGCAGAGGGTTTAGCGGCTGCAAGAAAAGGCAAGGTTTGGAGTTACATTGATTCTGCAGGGGCAGAGGTTATCAGTGGCAAGTATAAAGAGGCTGCGCCTTTTAGCGAAGGCTTGGCCAGAACGCTTGTTGACGGTAAGGTGACTTTTATTGATAAGATGGGGCAGGTAGCCTTTGTAACTAAATATAAAGAGGTATCGTCTTTTCATGATGGCGTTGCACAGGTCAAGGTGCGGGTGAGCAAATTTTCGCCGCTGGGATTTATCGGCAATACGATTTTAAATTCTATGGCGATGAGTTCTATAACTGACCACTATGATTATGTAAAGCATCCAGGGAAATACGATGTCAGTATGTTTGATACTGTTGCTGATAATGAGAAACGTGGTTTTATCAATACTAAAGGTGATCTGGTAATTACCACTAAATATGATTTTGTGGGGCCTTATAATGGTGGTGGCGACGGTTTGACTTTGGTTATGAAGGATGAGAAGAGCGGTTATGTCAACAAGAATGGCGAAGTGATCATTCCTATTGAATATGATGAGCTTTCTTCGTTTAACGAAGGTATTGCCGTGGCTAAAACCGGTGATAAAGTACAGTTTATCGATTTGCAGGGGCCGTCGGTGACAAAGAGCGTTTATAATGATGCCAGACCGTTTTCCAACGGCATCGCTGCTTATAAAATCGGAGAAAAATGGGGATATGTGAGCAAAGAAGGTTTACCGATTGTACGGCCTAAATTTGATGAAGCTAATTTCTTTACTGAAAAGGTGGCTGCGGCCAAGTTTAATGGTAAATGGCGCCTGATCAGCAGAGAAGGTGATACGGTGGCCGAGTTACCGGGTATTACTGATATCGGAAGTTATACCCGTGGTCTGGCAGTGGTCAAAAAAGGCGAGCAATGGGGCATTATTGACGAAGCTGGAAATTTTGTTATTGAGCCTAAGTATAAAGAATTGCAGGCTGTGATAATTAGTATATAAAATGAAATTATTCGGGAGAAGAAAAGAGTGAGTGTAGAAATAAAAAGTAATATTTCATTGTGCATTAGTCTGATAGCATTAATCGCAACTTTATTCTTAGCGAAAATTCAGTTTGATACTTTTAGTGAAACAAAAGCTAAATTTGTTGTAAATGCAGAGAATTTTGAATTGATTCCGATAAATGAAAACGAGTTATCTGGTATGCATTTATTAGTAGGGGAGGTAAGATTTGAAAATAAGTCCAATCAGCCGCTTGAAATAACTGAGATATTACTTAATTATCCTGTTTTTTCTGTACGGTATGATGAAAAATATGATAGAAATCAGATACCACCTAAATTAATGTCACAAAAAAATATTGAATCAATTAACTTCAGCACAGGTGGAAGTAAAAAAATAGATAGCATATTAATGTCTGTCTATAATAAAGAATATTCTGCTAGTAAAAAAAGAGTTGTTTTGACATTACCGATAAAGTTAGATCCATATGGTTCAGAAAATGGATATTTAATATTTTCAGGAATTCTTTTTCCGTATACTGAACAAAAAAAGAAAACTCAAAGTATTTTTAAGATTTTTGATGCAATTGAAGATAAGAATTATTATGCTACATTTAATTTCCTTTTTAAAAGTACTAGATGTGAAGTTGAGGAAACCTACAAAGTAAATTTTTATGATAAAGAATTTCAGAAAAAAGAGTTTAATAAAAATAGAGAAGAGAAAATAAGAAAAAACAAAGAACATGCAAAAGCAAAAAATAATGGTGTATTTTAATGAAAAAGTACATATTTAAATACACCTGTTATCTCAAATATGTGATATAATAAGTAAAATAGTTTGTGAATGTGTTTATTACGATTACACTTAATTTTGTTTTGAATATGGAGGTATATTATGTGTTTTTACATTGGAATTGAAGATTTAGCAGCAAATGCATTAATAGAAATTTTAACTAAGAACTCCGAAAAAAGGTTTGTTTCATATGAGGAATTAGAAAATTATGGTGCAGAAGTCGTGAAATTTCTTTGTGAAAAGGGAGAAAAGGCTATTTTAATTTTATCAAGGGATTGTACTGAGGCAATGTTTAGAAATTATTCTGACTTTTTTGAAGAACAACAATCAAATGGGAAATTTGGTATATTACTTAAAGAAGGGATTTCTATAGAAAGCTTAGAAAAATATTTTAGAGGGTATATTTCGTTAGATGTTTTAAGAGCTTTTGTAGACGAACAATCCATATCGAAACTAGGTGCTTGTGCGTAATGGATGTAAAACAATGGAAAGACCCAATATATGGATATATTGATATACCAATAAAGTATGTGCGTGATATTATAGATACGGCTGCTTTCCAGCGTTTAAGGCGAATAACTCAAACAAGTTATTCGCCTTTATATGCTTCTTCTATCCATAATCGGTTTATACATTCATTAGGCGTTTTTCATTTAGGAGAAATAGCAGTTAATACTATATTAGGAGAATTACAATCAAAGTATTCTAATATTGATAGTTTAATCTCGTTAGAAGAGGTGAAAGCAACTTTTTTATTAGCGTGTTTGTTGCATGATGTCGGTCATGCTCCATTTTCTCATACTGGAGAGAAATTTTATTTAAATGACCTACAAAGTGGAAAATATACAGAGCTGCATGAAAGGTTAAAGAACGTAGTAGGAGACCAAATTTTTTCAAATGATGTACCAAAAGAAGATAGTCGCTCTGCAGCACCCCATGAAATAATGAGTGCTATTATTGGAATTACAACATTTGATATGTTCTTTCCATCTTCGTTCAATAAAGAGTTTTTTGCTAGATGTATAACCGGTTATAAATATTCTGAAGTTAATGAAAGAAATAGCTTGTTGAATTGTTTTATTTCTTTGCTTAATTCTAAAGTAATTGATGTTGACCGACTTGACTATTTGATTAGGGATGCTTTTTTTACAGGGTTTGAGACGATAAATATTGACCATAAGAGATTATTAACTTCATTGACTATTATTAAGCAGCCGGTAAATGAAGATAAACAGTTGATGGAGTACAAACTAGCCTATAAGAAAAGTGCTATAAGTGTAATTGAAAATGTTGTTTATGCTCATGATGCAGAAAGAAAATGGATACAAAATCATCCAGTTGTCCTGTATGAGATATATATTATGCAGAATATAATATTGCAAATTGATAAAGATACAGGTACAGAAGAAAAAAGGTTATTTTCAGTTGAAGCGTTAGGCGAAACGGGAATAAGTCTTAAAGACAATTTGAAAATTTCACTTTTATGTGATGATGACATCATATATTTAATTAAAAATAAACATACAGATGATTTAAGTAAAGAATATTTTAGTCGCAGGGATCGTAGACATCCATTATGGAAATCTGAAGCTGAATATAAGGCATATTTGTTACCAAAAATAACTGGTGGTGAAATCCTTGATAGAATAGAGAAAACTTTTAAGGCAATAGAACGATATGTAACTATGAGTTATGATAGTTGGACTCTGGATGAAAAATTAATGGATAAATTTAATAATGAAATTAAGGAGCTTGAATCATCAGATGCTATCAAGATTAGTGAGAATTCCCGCCAAATGCAGTTAAATACAAAAACAGATATAATGAAAGTGTTGACGGCTCTCAAAAATTATGCGCAATCTAAAAAAGAGACGTTTGATTTTGTAATTTTAAGTGCTGCACAATTTTATAGTGGTTTTAATAAACCGGATGTTTCTAGTATTAATATTGTTTTTAAATCAAGAGCGGAAGAAAAAGTTGTGAAAATTAAAGATGTAATTGCACTTTTAAACGGCTCTGAAAGAGAGCGGGATAACTTTTTTTATTTGTATCATAAAAGTAGTTCTGGAAATATGAACAAAGAGGAGATTTTTCGAGAAATAATTAAGGCATTTGTGTGTTAGGTAAATAGAGATTTGATTTGTACCATAACTACAATAGATATGGTACTTTTTTATTGTAATATAAATATAAAATGTTTTTCGTAATTTTAATATTTACATATAGTTGTGCAAGCTTGCCTGTTTTTGGTATAATATAGTGATAATAAGGAAGGTGGGTAAACGAGTGAAGAGCAAAAAGCTTGGCATTATGGGCGGCACTTTTGATCCTGTTCATTTGGGGCATCTGCAGACGGCCAAGTTTATTTACGAGCATTTGGGCTTGGAAAAAATAATTTTTGTTCCTGCGTTTATTGCGCCTCATAAGGTTGGTCTGGAGTTTGCACCTGCTGCTGACCGTTATCGGATGACGGAGCTGGCAACAGAGCCTTATCCTTATTTTGAAGTTACTGATATTGAATTGCAGCGCAGCGGAGTTTCCTATACTTATGATACGGTTATGGAGCTAAAGGCCCGCTATCCAGAATATGAGCTGTATTTTATTATTGGTGCCGACGCTGTGCCGATGCTGAACACCTGGCACCGCATCAGGGAATTGCTGGCAGAAGTGACTTTTATAGCTGCTGACAGGCCC
>OJMJ01000933.1_pt1 | contig 13315 bp, 11 predicted proteins | sample 1597181 | NCBI WGS metagenome assembly OJMJ01 (sample SAMEA2452126, study PRJEB22498) | human gut metagenome | biome: human feces; feature: human gut; material: feces | place: Australia | collected 2012
TCCTCTTCAAAGAATGCCTTAGCATCCGGGACATGCGGCAGTACTTCTTTACATTTATAGTGGGTGCCGTAACCACAGCCTTGTCGTGTCGCTCAAGGTCCAACTTCTGCTGCCATGCAAAGATGTTGGAGCATACAAACAATACTGCCAACACCATACCGGCATAGAATCCGGTTTTGCGCATCCACACACTTGTGCCAAACAAGAAGAGCAACCACATTAAAAGCGACAACACAAGCGAGCCTATTGCCACACGTGCCCAACCGTCGATACCAAACATGTTGACTACCGACTTGAACCATGACAAAAAGAAGAACTCGTCTACGGGTGTTATCTTGTCGATTGTCTTGCTGCGCACAAACTCAAGATTGTAACGCACGTCACGATCGGAAGGCGACAGGCGTTGTGCCTTCTCGTAGGCAATAACAGATTGTGTAATATTGCCTAAACGATAATGGCAATTGCCAAGATTGTAGTAAAGCTCAGCACTCTTCTGCGACTTGAGCAGCTCGTTGTAATCTACAGCTGCCTGCTGATAATTGCCCTTGGCATACTCGGCATCGGCATTATCCTTGGTTATTGCCGATGATGGTAGGGTGAAGCTGAAAGCAAAGAACAGCATAAGCAGAATGCCCATTGTCACATCTGCTGGCTTCTTCTTGATTTCCTTCAACGATGTTTCAATATCCATAATAGCCATAATAGCCGAATCATAAGTTTTGTTCATGTTACCAGCAGCATCGCCTGGAGCATATCTCTCAAACTCGCACTCGTCAAGAGCATTGATAAACTTGTCGATTGTTGCCTGTGTAATGCCACGACCAATAAGGGTATCCGAAATGTTCTCACGAGAGAGTTTCTCTACTGACATGTTCATCCTGTCGCTTACATATCCCCATAGAGCACGCAACACCTCGTCATAGAACTCGTTCTGGTTGCCAGCAAGCATCAGACGGTTGGCTTTCTTCAGACGTTTGGTTGCAACCTTGTTTGCACGCTTGCCCTTGGTCTTTACTATATCGGCATTATCGACAGCACGCTTTCTGAAGATTACGACCAATGCCACGAAGACTCCGATAAGCAGAACTACTGCCAACCAATAGCCCATCGAGCCATAGTACAGATTATTCTCATCCATATACGAGGCCTTGCCTTCCTTGATTGGACGAATGTCTGTGTTCTGCTCGTCAGAATAATCGCTTACAGACGAACTGTTGCCGTCGCCCTTTTCTACATTTACGGTTATCGGCTGTGTCTTTATTGTCTTATACGTGTTTGAGGCTGTGTCGTAGTAAACCAAAGATACGGCTGGAATGGTGTATTCGCCGCGGTTGCGAGGAACAACCAGATAATCGAAAATCATATTGCCCTCAATACCGTTGGTTGTCAGCTTGGTCTTGTCTGTAACCTTAGGGTCGTACTTCTCAAAGTTCTTTGGAAATTCTACAACAGGCTGCTTTACAAGCTTAAGGTTGCCAATACCTCCCACCACAACACGCAAGGTAAGGGGATTGCCTTCCTTTACTGTAGTATGGTTGAGTTGGGCTGATATGGTAAAGCGACCTACTCCACCCGAGAAGTCGGCTGGTTTGTTAGGAAGCGGATCTACAACAATGTCAAGACCTGGCGCCACGATGTTGCGCTTAACCTCGACATATCCAGAACCACCATTAAAGAAGGCTTCAAATGGATCGACCGAACGGTTCTGCTGTACAACAATACCCTTGAATGTTATGCTTGGGATAGACAATTTACCCGTCATCTGCGGAAACATAACATACTGGCTCCACGTTACACAACGGTAGTTGCGACCGTTGAGACGCTCTATATGATAACTCTTCTGCTGCGGCAGAGGCACTTCCTGGGTATGAAATCCTGTAAGGTCGGGCATCTTACCGTCAAGCGAGGTAAGATCTACAAGAGTGTAAACCTTATAAGTAAGGAGTATTGGCTCCTGCTCGTGCACACGTTTCTTGTTGGCTGTTACCCTTACAAAGAGGTCGTTGCCTGTAATTCGTCCACTTGCATTAGATGGCGACACATCCTCGTCGTGCATTCTTGGGGCGCCATTGCCACGACGACCCGAGCCAGAAACAACAATACGTACAGCATGCGATGCCACCTGCTTGCCATTAATACGGGCATGAGCAGCCGACAAAGTATATATTCCTGCTTTCTCGGCATACAAAGTATAAGTATAGGTTATTGACGACGAGCTACTGGTATGACCGTTAACAAACTGATAGCTCGACTGCTTTGAAGTGTAAGGGCCTGCTATAACCTCCAATCCTGAAGGTATGTTGCCGGCTCTAAAATCGTCAATATCCTGTGTATTTACTGTATAGGATATACGGAAGTTTTCTCCAACAGCCACATTCGAAGGAGCCGAAACTGTTATGTTCTGCGCATTAACCAAAAATGCGCAGAGCATAAATAATACCATTAATATATAAGTCTTTTTCATTATCTATATAATATATTTACGTTTCAGCAACTACCAGTTCTTATCCAATTTACGCGAACGTGTCTGTCGCATAGCATCCTTCACACGACGTTGTGTGGCTTGCTCGTTCTGCATAGCGGCATTAAGCAGCTGCTCGGCATTGTCGCGGCTCATCTTCTCTTGCTGCTTTTCCTTATTTTCCTTGTCCTGCTTGTTGTTGTTCTTGTCCTTGTTTTGGTCTTGCTTCTTGTCTTTATCCTTCTTCTGCTTGTCTTTGTTCTTGTTCTTGTTCTGATTGTTCTTGTTGCGGTTTTGCTCCGACTTGTTAAGACGTTGGCACAAGGCAAGGTTGTAACGGGTCTCGTTGTCAGCAGGATTGTTGCGCAAACTCTCCTTATATGCGTTTATCGCATCGCCATACAATTTATGGCTCTGGCACACAAACCCTATGTTGTGATAAATCTTAGCCTTGCGCATTCTGCCCGTTTCTATCTTGGCAGCCTTCTCAAACTGCTGTACGGCTACCGAATCCTTTTTCTGCATAACAAGGGCACAACCAAGATTGTAGAGAGCCTGTGGGTTTTCAGGATTAACAGATAACGACTTTCGGTACTCGGCTTCTGCCTTTACAAAGTTTTGTTGACGATAATATTTATTGCCGCTACGGATGTATTGTCTGTCGGTTTGCGCCATTCCCGAGATGGTATAAGCCAACAACAACGCCATAACAAATAGAAATCTCTTCATGCTATATGTATTTACAAAACATTTCATATCTAATGATTGTAGACCCTATTGTTTCTTGAAAAACTTAATATTCTTGAACAACGGGTTCTTTGCCTCCAACAAACAAGCTTCCACAATGAGCAATATCAGCACCAAAATGGCAAACGCCTGGAACTGTTCTGCATACTCGCTATACACAACACTCTGTGTCTCGCCCTTCTGGAGTTTGGACAGTTCGGAGTTCAACTTCTCTTGAGCGTCGCTTGTATTGTCCACATGTATGTATGTACCACTTCCAGCCTGGGCCACACTACGACACATCTGCTCATTTAAGGCTGTCATTACAACATTGCCGCTTGCGTCTTTCAAGTAGTCGCCATTGCCTACTGGTATTGGAGCACCCTTGGTGCTGCCTATGCCAAGTATGAATACATTTATGCCTTTCTTGCGTGCCTGCTTGGCTGCTTCCTCGGCTCCGCCCTCATGATCCTCACCATCGGTTATCAGTATGATGGCTCTACCTACACCTTGCTGCTGGGTAAAGCTGTTGGATGCAAGTGTTATTGCACGCGCCACATCTGTGCCTTGGGTAGTGATGAGCGAAGGGGCTATACTCTGTAAGAACATCTTGGCCGACACATAGTCGCTCGTTATAGGCAATTGCACAAAGGCGTCGCCAGCAAAAACTACAAGTCCTATCTTGTCGTTGGTAAAGTTGTCCACCAAGTTCTCGACCAACATCTTGCTCTTGTCAAGACGCGAAGGCACAACGTCGCGTGCCAACATCGAATTACTTATATCTATGGCAATGATAGTCTCGATGCCATTACGCTTGTCGTTAGACACCTTTGAGCCCATTTGTGGACGTGCAAGCATCACCACCATCAAGGCTATGGCTGCCATAAGCAAACCAAACTTCCACTCACGACGTGACTTCGACACATCGGGCATAAGCTGTTTAAGCAAGGCTGCGTCGCCTATTTTTTGCAGACGTTTACGGCGTTGCCATAGTACGCCAATACGTACAACTGCCAATAACGGAATAATCCATAACAGCCAAAAATATGTAGGGTCTTCAAACTTCAACATTTCTATCTTATACTTTAAGGAATTCTACGTAACACTGTGAGTTTGAGCAATATCTCCATAAGCAGCAACACAAAAGCAGCAATGGCAAACGGCTGATAGGCCTCGTATCGCTTTGAGAATCGCTTTACATCCATCTTTGTCTTTTCGAGCACATCGATGTCCTTGTATATCTGCTTCAACTCGCTGTTGTTTGTTGCACGATAGGCATTGCCGTTAGTGGTAGATGCTATATTGGCAAGTGTCTTGGTATCTATCTCTACCGGCATGTTCACATACTGCACACCACCTGCCACCGGCACAGGATAAGGTGCAACCTTGTTTGTACCTACGGCAATGGTGTAGACACGTATGCCCATGCTCTTTGCTATCTCCGCGCTGGTCATTGGCGATATGTCGCCCATGTTGTTGCTACCGTCGGTAAGAAGAATTATCACCTTGCTCTTTGCCTTCGAGTCCTTAAGTCTCGACACGGCATTTGCCAATCCCATGCCTATTGCCGTACCGTCCGAGATAATGCCACGAGCAGCTATGTCTGTACGCACGCCACCCAACAGATTAAGCAGGGATGCGTGGTCGGTTGTCATAGGACATTGTGTGAACGACTCGCCTGCAAAGATTGTTAGTCCGATGTTGTCGTTAGGACGGCCCGATATAAACTCGGCAGCCACATTCTTTGCAGCCTCAAGACGGTTAGGCTTCAGGTCCTCGGCAAGCATAGACGTAGACACGTCCATAGCAAGCATGATGTCGATGCCCTCTACCGACTTGATGTCCCAGGCATTATGTGTCTGAGGACGTGCAAGCACACACACCACCATTGCAAAGCAAAGACAACGCAGCACCATAGGAGCATGTATTATACGTTGTCTCCAGCTGATGGGCGCATTGCGGTAAGCAGCAGTTGTGCTTACACGCATTGTTGGCTCGCTCTTCTTTCGGTACAGCAAATACCATATTATATAAGGTATAAGCAAGACGAGCAATATGAAATATTCTTTGTTAGCAAATTCCATTTTCTTATTCTACTTTCTATTCAAGTAAGCTTATATATCCTTCTGTAGCTCAAGCTATTGCATTCTATTCGAGCAGCAGATAAACATGATAGACAATATAACCCAACATACCTACAGCAACCACAGCAACCGACCACAAGAGCGTCTTGATTGTTATTCGGTTCTGGCGTGTCTTTGCCTCGTCCTCTGTAAGCTTAGGCACAATCTTCTCCTCGGTTGGAGCCTCGTCGCGCTTGGTCTGGTCGATAAAGTTGATGGCGTTTACAAGGTTCATGTCCTTCTCGTTAAGCAACGACGAATACTTGGCAAACTTCACCAAGTCGGCTGTATTGAACAGTTCGCGCAACTCGTCTATCTTTGTATCGTCGCCAACGCTCTGGAGCTGCTCCAGTATTTCCGAGCTTGTCATCTCCATTGCGTTAAAGCCGAAACGCTCGCGTATATACTTACGCAACGTGTCTGTAAGCAATGTGTAGTATTGTTTCTGCTCGTCGGCTGTTTCGAAATGCTCGGCCTTAAGTCGGTCTATCTCTGAAAGAGCCCTCTGGTGTGCCGGTATCTTCTTCACTACACGTATGCGTGTAACGATAGGTTTGTTCTGCTTGAGTCGCAGCACAAGATAGCCGAAACCAAGCACAAGCAGCATCAGCACAATACCCATCCAGAACAGCGGGCTCCACTCTGCCCATAAAAACGGATTGTCCTGAACATCTTTAGGGGGATAAAAATGCTCAGGATGCAAAGTGTCGACATCGCAAGTAATCACCTTCAATGCCAACTGGTTTGATGCATATGATTTGCCGTCGACCTTTACCTTCAAGCCAGGAATGGCATAAAGATGCTCGTCGAAACTTGTAAGTGTGAATGTCTTGCTGACGCGCATCATTCCGTCAACATCAGACGTATCGGCCTTTGTGTCGTCCAACACCTCAACACCTGGCACAATATACTGTGTGCGTTTGAAGTGCGGAAACACCACCTTTGCACCCTTGCGTGCTGTAACGTCTACCGTCATACGTGTCTGCTGTCCGATGAGAATAGTCATGGTATCTATCTTCGACACCACGCTCACCGACTGAGCGTGTCCTACGCCCACAGCCAACGACAATATAGCAGAAATTAATATATGTTTCATATTCAATAACTTGTTTTAGACAGCCCCTTAGTCCAAGGAGCTTCTCTACACTCAGCCTCAACCTCTCGAGGCAAAGAGCATCATCATGGCCTTAACGTAGTCTTCGTCGGTTGCTACCGACACCCAGTCTACCTTAGAGCGCGAGAAAGTGTCACGCAGCATGCTTTCGTGCTCAATCCAATGGCGTGCATGTGCCTGACGCACAAGCTTGCTGCTTGTGTCAATATACATCTCATGTCCTGTCTCGGCATCTGCTATCTTCATAAGCCCTACGTCCGGCAACTGCTTTGCCCAACGGTCGTACACCTGAATAGCCATAACATCATGCTTGTTGTTGGCTATCTGCATCTGACGCGTAAAGTCGTGCCTGTCGTAGAAGTCGCTTAGAACAAACGCTGTTGTGCGTCGTTTCATCATACGTGTGAAGAAAGCCACGGCCTCGCCTATGTCGGTATTGTGGCTAACGGGGTGAAAGTCGAGCATCTCGCGTATGATATAGAGAATGTGCTTGCGTCCCTTCTTGGGCGGAATATACTTCTCGATACGGTCTGAAAAGAAGATAACACCAATCTTGTCGTTGTTCTGAATAGCGCTAAAGGCTATTGTTGCCGCCATTTCCACAGCCATGTCAGACTTCATGCACTTGCGTGTGCCGAAGTCCAAAGAGCCGGAAACATCGATGAGGAGCATAACAGTAAGCTCACGCTCCTCCTCGAACACCTTGACGTATGGTTTGCGGAAACGTGCCGTGACATTCCAGTCGATATCTCGCACATCATCGCCAAACTGATACTCGCGCACCTCGGCAAAAGCCATACCTCTACCCTTGAAGGCCGAGTGATACTGTCCGGCAAATATGTTCTGGCTCAGTCCACGTGTCTTTATCTCTATCTTGCGAACCTTTTTTAATATCTCTGACGTTTCCATGTCACTTGTCTATCTAATCATTAAGGCACTTCTACCTTATTAACAATCTTCGAAATGATTTCTTCGCTGGTGATGTTGCTTGCCTCTGCCTCGTACGATAGTCCGATACGATGACGCATAACATCATGCACTACGGCACGCACATCCTCTGGCACAACATATCCGCGACGCTTGATAAAGGCGTAGGCGCGTGCTGCCTTGGCAAGCGAGATACTTGCACGTGGCGAACCGCCAAATGTTATAAGGTCCTTAAGCTCGGCAAGGCCGTACTTCTCAGGATAGCGGGTTGCAAACACAATGTCGGCAATATACTGTTCTATCTTCTCGTCGATATAAACCTCCTCTACAACGGCACGTGCCTTGAGTATCTCCTCGGCTGTAGTTACCGGCAACACCTTCTTATGCTCGTCCTTGATGTTCTGGCGTATTATCAGCTTCTCCTCCTCAAGTGTTGGATAGCCTATCACAACCTTAAGCATAAAACGGTCTACCTGTGCCTCTGGCAGCTGATAGGTTCCTTCTTGCTCTATTGGGTTCTGTGTTGCCATCACGAGGAATGGTGTAGGCAGAGGGAATGTCTGCTCGCCGATAGTTACCTGATGCTCCTGCATAGCCTCGAGCAACGCACTCTGCACCTTTGCTGGAGCACGGTTTATCTCGTCTGCCAACACAAAATTGGCAAATACCGGACCCTTCTTTACATGGAAGTTCTCGTCCTTCTGCGAGTAAACAAGCGTACCCACAACGTCGGCAGGAAGAAGGTCTGGAGTAAACTGTATGCGGCTGTAATCGGCGTCAATAAGCTGTGATAGTGTTTTTATGGCAAGTGTCTTGGCCAAACCTGGCACACCTTCAAGCAATATATGACCATCGCTCAATAGAGAGATGAGCAACGACTCTACAAGATGTTTCTGTCCTACAATAACTTGATTCATACCAGTCACCAAGTTGGTGACAAAGCTACTTTGCTGTTCAATTCGCGCGTTAAGCTGGCGAATATCAATAGATTCTGACATATTTATCTTTTTTTAAAATACGTGTTTTGTTTCCTATCTTTTTACGCATGCAGCCACAAAGCTGTATAAAGTGTGGCTGCATAACGATGCGCAAAATTACAGAATTATTATTTCAGAGGCGAAATCTACTGTCTAAAATATATTAAAATGTCACAATTTCTTACTTACTCGTAGTATTATTCGGTAAAATCCAAGCCAAAATGCGTGGTCAGTTCCTCGTAGACACGCTGAACCGGAAATCCCATTACGTTATAATAGCTGCCGCTGAGTGCCGTAACACCTATGTATCCTATCCATTCCTGAATGCCATAGGCGCCTGCCTTGTCATAAGGCTTGTACTTGTCTACATAATAGTTTATCTCGGCGTCGGACAGTTGTTTGAAGGTTACGTCTGTTGTTACCGAAAAACGGCGTTGCTCCTTGCTTGTTGTCAGGCACACACCTGTTACAACCTGGTGGGTCTTGCCACTCAGTTCGCGCAGCATTCCGCATGCGTCTGCCGCATCGGCTGGCTTGCCCAGAATGTCCCTACCTACTATTACAACCGTGTCGGCTGTTATCAGCAGTTCGTCGTCCTTTACGGTATAGGCGGCTGCCTTTTCGGCTGCTATATATTCGGCTACGTCGGTTGCGGGCAGACTTTCTGGATACGATTCGTCCACACCTTTCAACACTTTCACCTCAAAGTCTACGCCCAGTCCACCAAGCAGTTCCTTGCGTCGTGGAGAGTTGCTTGCTAATATTATCTTTATCATATTTTTAAGAAGTTTGAGAAATTAAAGAAGTTATAGGTTTTTAAGAAGTTATAGAATTTAGAGAAGTTAGAGAAGTTAAAGCCATATGCTTTATAGCTAAATATTCAGCAAAAAGGCTATTGGCTATCGCTCGGCTTTGCCGCTTGCCTTAGCAAGAACTTCTAGCGACCGTAGGGAGCGCAGCTTCCTTGAGCTTTGCGAAAAACTTCTTTAACTTCTGAATTCTATGAACTTGCTAAAGTTCAGGAAGTTACCAGCCAAATGCGTCGCTATTGTCCATCCATTTGCCCTGAGCCTTCAACACTTGCTCTATAATGTCGCGCCCCACTCCATATCCGCCGTTACGGTCGCTTATGTATCTACTCACGCTCTTCACCTCTACGCAAGCGTCTTTCGGGCAGCATGCGCACCCCACCTCGCGCATAATCTCGTAGTCGGGAATGTCGTCACCTACATAAATCACCTCCTCGCTCTTCAGTCCGTACTTCTTAAGCAGTTCGCGATAAAACAACACTTTTTCCTTAACGCCCATGTACACATCCTCAACACCCAGTCCGGTGTATCGTTTGTTGACAGCCATTGTGTTGCCACCAGTTATGATGGCAATACGCAGCCCCTTCTTGCACGCAAGCTGAATTGCATAGCCGTCCTTGATATTTACCGTGCGCAACGGTTCGCCATCAGACGACATGGTTATTGTTTCTGCCGACAACACGCCGTCCACATCAAAGAAAACGGCACGTATCTTTGTCAAATCATAATCTATCATACGTTTATCTATTTTTTGCTGTTCATTATTATTTCCGACATCATCTGGTAAACCGCCTGCATGTCTGCATTATCCTTCAGCATGTCCATATGCCGGTTCATCACGTTATGGTCGTTACGGGCAGCCGGACCTGTTTGAGCCTCTACTGGCGACATACTATGCAACTTGGCTGTAGTCTCGTCCACAAGTGGCAGCATAACATCAAAATCCAACCCATGCTCCCTCAGTATGCGCTCTGCCATTGTGTAGCAAGCATTGGCAAAGTTGCATGCAAAGACAGCTGCCACATGCAGCCACTTGCGGTCCTTGCCTTCCAGCCTATGCACATTGTCCGACAAAGTGTTTGCAAGCTGCATTATAGCCTCGTCGGCCATTTGGTCTGAAGCTTCAACAAAACAAGGCACCTTCTTAAAATCCAACGCTTTATCCTTGGAGAATGTCTGCATAGGATAAAGCACACCATAATGATTGCATTCGCCCTCAAACAAGTCCATCGACATTGTTCCGGCAGTATGCACAAAAACCCCTTGCTTACAACATCCGCACAAGTCTTTTATCACCCCTTCAAGTGCCTGGTCGGCCACAGATATGATGTACACGTCGGCATCAGTATCAATATCCTCGAATCGTGCAACAGCCTTGCTGCCCACCTCTTTGGCAAGTACAGCAGCCGTATCAGCATGTCTGCTCCATATCTGTACTGGAGCACAATTGTGTGCCGCAAGTGTCTTGGCTATATGAGTGGCCACGTTGCCAGCTCCTACAATAACTGTTTTCATTTTCTCAATATGATTTATATATATAATAGGTAGTAAGTTTCGCATGTACGGAAGTTATAGTAGTTAAAGAAGTTAGCGCTCCCTACGGTCGCTAGAAGTTCTTGCTTAGGCAAGCGGCAAAGCCGAGCAATAGCCAATAGCCTTTTTTGCTGAATATTCAGCTATAAAGCATACGGCTTTAACTTCTCTAACTTCTCTAACTTCTCTAACTTCTTTAACTTCTCTAACTTCTCTAACTTCCCCATTTGCGAAAGTTGAGTATATTATTATTGAACTTGCTTAGGTTCAGTTACAAAGTTAATCATAAAAACTGACATTGGCACATTTATTCACGCTTTTTGCAAAAACAACAGGCAGACTGCCGTTTTTTAAAAAAGTTTTGGTATTTTTGCCGAATGAAAGAAGAGGTAAGCATACGATTGATATCACACGAATCAGATTTGCCCGACATTGCAAGCCATAATTTCTTTCATAGCGTTGACTTCTTTCGCATACTCGAAGCCACCCCTATGCAAGAACCCTGTATGGCTATAGCCGAGGACGGGACAGGGCATGTCGTGGCCCACATGTTGACCACAATATTCTTTCACAGGTCTCTGTTGCCGCCTGTAGTCTATCTGCATGGGCGCGTTTATGGCGAGGGCGAATACAACGAGGGAGTAGACAAGAGCCTAATCTTCAGTCGCTTTCTCAATGCGGTAACGGCCCGGTTCAACAACCGCCTTTGTCTGTACATCGAGTTTAGCCACCTTTCTAATAAGATGTTTGGCTACGAGGCGTTCAGAGCCAACGGCTACTTCCCCATATCGTGGCAAGAGATTCACAACTCATTGCATAGCCTGCCACCTGCCGACCGCCTATCCAAGAAGGCTCGGCACAGAATAGACCGAGCCCAACAAAGTGGCTCTACAGCATGTGTGGCCCAAGCCTCAAGCGACGAGCTGGCAGATGCAGCACGCTTGCTAAGGCGCCACTTCAGATTCAAGCCGCGCCGTACCGTGCCCAAGATAGAAGAGCTGCGCATGCTTGTCAAGTCTGGCCACAGCAAGGTGTTTGTAACCAAGCAAGGCACGAAGGTGGTTGCCACATGCGTGTGCATCTACTCCGAAGGCAACGCCTACATATGGTATCTTGCCTACAACAACAAGAGGCGCATGGCGCTATCGCCTATGTCGCACACAGTATGGACCGTACTCAACGACGCTCACAAGACAGGCTATCGGCACCTCTACTTCCTTGACGCCGGACTGCCTTTCGAGCACTCTTCCATGCGCGAGTTCATCCTAAGCTTCGGCGGAAAGCCTGTTACCAAATACCGTTGGTTCCGCACACCCTTTGCATGGCTCAATAGGCTCTTCAGCTGGATTTACAGCGAATAGACAGGCAGAACATACGCTACATTTCGATTTTATCAACACGATATTTAACTTTAAAAAAAAATAATAGAAACGATGAAAGCTCTTAGAGACAGAATTCTTAAAGACGGAAAATGCTACCCAGGCGGCATTCTTAAAGTAGACAAATTCATCAACCACCAGATGGATCCTAATCTGATGAAGGACATCGCCGTTGAGTTTATACGCCGCTTTGCAAGCACCAAGGTGAACAAGATTCTAACGATAGAGGCCTCTGGCATTGCCCCGGCTATCATGATGGGATTTCTAATGAACCTCCCTGTGGTCTTTGCCAAGAAAAAGAAGCCGAGCACGCTTGCCAATATGTTGGCCACTAAGGTTACATCGTTCACAAAGCAACGCGACTACGACGTTATCATCAGCAGCGACTATCTAACTGCCAACGACCACGTGCTCTTTATCGACGACTTCCTTGCCAACGGCAATGCCGCAAAGGGCATCATCGACCTATGCCAGCAGGCAGGAGCTACACTCGAGGGCATGGGCTTCATCATAGAGAAGGCTTTCCAGGATGGCGGACAATTTCTGCGCGAGCGTGGCGTGCGCGTAGAGTCGCTTGCCATCATCGAGTCGCTCGACAACTGCGAGATTAAGATTAAGGAACAGTAAACCCATTAAGGCATGGCCACTAAAAGACACAACAACCACATAGACGGCGTCGTACGCGACAACCCTCGCCTACTTGCCATCCTGCTTAGGGACCAGTCGTTAAGTGGTCAAGGCCTGTCTGCCAACATTTCTTGGGCAACCGACGATTATGGATACCCCCACTCTTCGCCTATACTTATAGAGCAAGTGTCGGGGGTAAATCGTGATATTATACAGCCACGAGTCTACAAGCACGAGTCGCTGCAAACAGCGCGCGCCAAGGACCGTGGCGAGGTGTTTACGCCGGCATGGATTTGCAACGCACAAAACAATCTGGTTGACCAGCATTGGTTTGGCTACAGCAACGTGTTCAATACCGAGATAACACTCGACAACGGTACCCACACATGGCAGACACGCCAAGAGAGGGTTGAGTTTCCCGAAGACAAGTCGTGGATGAAGTATGTGCGATGCCGACGCATGGAGATGGCTTGCGGCGAGGCTCCCTACCTTGCAAGCCGCTACGACACCACTACTGGCGAGCACATCAGCATCGACAACCGCATCGGCATATTCGACCGCAAGATGCGCGTGGTGAACGAGAACACGCCCACACAGTCCACCAAGTTCAACAAGCGACATTGGCTGCGCAAGGCCTAC
>OJMJ01000939.1_pt1 | contig 13240 bp, 27 predicted proteins | sample 1597181 | NCBI WGS metagenome assembly OJMJ01 (sample SAMEA2452126, study PRJEB22498) | human gut metagenome | biome: human feces; feature: human gut; material: feces | place: Australia | collected 2012
GAGCGCTTGAATGGCATTCAAGAGGTCAGCGGTTCGATCCCGCTTGTCTCCACCAACTCAACATCTTGCGAACCAATAGATTCAGGAACGGAATAGCTTTCTTCGTTAGGAAGTTCTTTGGAATTCGCATAATTATATTGGACGGTGACTAAATAGTTGCCGTCTTTTTCTTTTTTTATCACGATATCTTTTACCATTGTGGAAATGATACGATCCTTAAATTCTTCACCTTCTAGGAGTGCAAATTTTTCTAAAAAGAAAATAATATGTTTTTTGGTAACTTGGATTGGATTAGATTTTATTTTTTCAAGAGAGATATCATTTTTGACTGATTGTAAGTCAGCTTCATATTGTTTGATCCGATCCATTAAAGTAATAGATACCAAACCTTGATCAATAGCCTTCATGCAGTTTTCTAGTTTCTGGGTAAGGTCTTTTTCTTGTTGAATCAGGCTTTCTAAACGATAGTTTTTTACGCTGTTATTAGTTTTTAAAGCTTGATTAGCAATAATGTCTAAATTTATTGGTTTTTTCAAAATGGAAGCGGCGTGTGCTGCAATAATATGTTCAATTTCATCACGACGTATATTTCCTATATCACAATGGGAAGTCCGGCGGCGAGTTGAATAACAAGAATAATAATAATGCATAGTACCGTTTCTGCTTTTGCCACTCATGCCACACATGCTTCCACCGCAGCATCCACAGCGTAGTTTTCCTGACAAAAGGTAAATTGCCGAGGGGCGAGCCACATTTTTTCTGTTGCGGGCATTATATCTAGCCTGGCATTTATAAAAAAGTTCTGGCGTGATAATTGGCGGTATAGCATTTTCTTTTCTGATATCGTTCCACTTAAATACACCGATGTAAGTTTCTGATCTTATCATCCGGTCAAAGCTGGAACGACCGAATTTATTACCCATACCGGTGACGACATGATAACTGTTGATTTTTCTTGCGATATCGACTATTTTGGCCCCGGCGGCGTACATTTCAAAAGCTTCTTGAACGATAGGTACTAACGCGGGGGCCGGATGAAGATGTTTATCGGCATCAATGGTGTAACCGAAAGGTATTCTACCGGAAGCCCAGCGGCAGGCTAAGGCATTTTCTGTCATACCGCGCTTTACTTTTTGTGCAAGCTCTACTGAATAATATTCTGCCATACCTTCCAAAACGCTTTCAAGAATAATTCCAGAAGGATCGCTGGTGATATTTTCTTTAGCAGATAATACTCGAACGCCGTTTCTTTTTAACTTCGCTTTGTAAACAGCACTGTCATAGCGATTACGAGCAAAGCGGTCTAATGTGTAGACTATGATTGTATCAAATGTTTTTTTGCTGCTGTCAGCTACCATTTTTTGAAATGACGGACGATCATCGGTCTTGGCGCTAATTGCTCTGTCTATATAATGTTCAACAATAGTTAGGCCATTACGTTTTGCAAAATCTGTGCATTCTCTGATCTGTCCCTCAATACTTTCTTCGCGCTGATGCCCGGAAGAATAGCGGGCGTATATAACTGCATTTGACATAAAAACAACTCCTAACTATTTTTTGACGTATTGATTTTTAGTGATAAGTACGATAAAATGTAATCAGGTGAATGGACCGTTACCATACGTGGCCGGTCGGTGCCCCGTTGTCTATATGACAGCGGGGCCATTTTTTTGATTTTTATAAAATTACTTGGCAGTACAATATAGTTTTTATATAATTTACAGAAATGAAAACTGATAGGGGGAATAATTATGTTGCTTGAAGTAATGCTTATAATTGCACCAGGCTTTATTGCTAAAACAATATCCAAGTTATTGGGAAACTCGGAAATGGAAAAGCAAGATCAAACTGATTTATTAATGGGTTATTTTACATATAGTTTATTTTCAGTTTTTATAACCATAAGTGCTATATTGCTATTAGGTATTTTACCTAGTGACAAACTAACATTAGATATTTTGTCAGGATTAGGTAATAATTGGGATATTATGAAAGTAATAGCAATATCTATAGTTTCAAGTATTGTGGTAGGCGCATCATGGCAACTATTTATAAAAAATAGCGTTTTCTATATAACTAATAAAATATATAGAAAAATAAAAAATGGAAATAGTATTTATTATGGTTCTTTTATAGAAAAAGAATTGAACGACGGAAAAGATCATCTTCTACGAATAATAAAAGATGGGAAAGAAATTGCGGTAGGAAGATTTTTAGGAATGTCTTCTGATTATAAAGATCATACAGAATTAGTTGTAGAAAGCAACTTAACCTATAGTCTTTATATAGAGCATCCTGATTTTACAAATAAATTCTTCCGAACAAGAACGTATTTGATGGCAAAAGAGAATATAGTTGTAGAAGAATTTGCTTATCCAAACGGATTTTTTGATGCTAAAAAGATAGCAGAAAAAGAAGAATGAGAGTTATTTGTTTGGAGGAGTATTTCTTGGTGGCGGCGGTGGGGGTGGAACCTGTTTTATTGGCGGGCGTTGAAAGCCTCTTTCTCCATAGTTTGTAGAAGATTGATTAGACATAATAAAACCTCCATTGCAACAGTAAGATAGATTTGATAGAATTATTAGATGAAAGGACTACAATCGTTGGCGATTGGTCACTAGCCTGCTGTCTTCATAGATAGCGGGCTTTTTATTTTATCAGAATGATGTTTTCTAAACTTTCCCATATTTATTCTGATATTCCGCAAAAGTTGCATAAAAAATTTTTTCACCGATAGAACCAGGAATAATAGGTTCAAATCGTTCAAGGGAATATTTATCGGTATAACTTGCTAAAGTAGTACCATTTTTATCATAAATAACTACTGACTGTGTTTTGATAGATTCATTTTTATAATCAAATTCCAACCTATGTAATTGATAAGAAATAGGTTCAGCAAGTTTTAAATCGTCTGATATTTTAGCCCCTTCTGATTCTGTATGTTCGTATTTTATCCATGCAAAATATTTATCATCTTCTGATTTACGTATACTGTCTTTATCAAAAGAAATGGTAGTACTATCGTTTGAGGCTATCCAATTCCACTCGGCAGCATAAGTTATAGATGATAATCCTAATAGACTTAAACAAAGTGATAGAATCAAAATTATCTTTTTCATTTAGAGGACCTCCTGTATTAGTGATAATCTTTTTGATGTAAATAAAAAATTCGGGCGCGAATTTAACCGTCTCGAATTCGACACGGTTAAATTTATATAATGTTATTAAGATAAATTTTATTTATGTTTATGCCAGAAATCTGGATATATTATATTGCCACGTTTTATATAACTTTTTCTTTAGCTTGCTTAGCCAAGCGTAGATCAATAAAATCGTTTATATACTCTTTATCATCGTCATTTAGTTGACGATATTTTTTTATGAGAAGCTCTTCTTTAAAAATAATTTTGGTGCTAGGAGTTAAATTTTCTTTTATATCAGATGAAGTTAAACCTAAAAGAAAGTCTGCTGTAACGCCTAAAATTTTAGCAAAAGAAATTAATTCATCATCGCGGATTGGTCTGGTGCCAAGTTCTATTCTGTTCATAACACTTTTGCTGATATGGGCTTTTTCTGCTAATTCATATTGTGTAAGACCCTTTTGCTCTCTTAACATAACTATTCTTGCACCAATACTCACGATAAATTCACTTCTTTCCTTATTTTTTCTACGATTTTATTCTAAATGTTTCTGTAACAGAAATCAAATTTAATTGCTATAATAGAAAAAAAGTTGATTTTTTTACTTGACTTTTCTAAAATAGAAATGTAAAATAAAAACATAAAAATTTCTGAAATAGAAATAAAGAGGTGATATAATGGAATTAAAAAATAAAGTAAATTTAAAATTTCTTTCGGAAAGAAGGAAACAAATGGGCTTTACACTTCTTGATATGGCGAAAACAGTATCGTTAAAAACTGGTTCTAATTATTACAAATACGAAACAGGAGAATATCAATTAAGTGCAAATATGCTACCGTTATTAGCAAAAAAGTTGGAGTGTGATATTGAAAATTTTTTTGAAAAATAAATTTCTAAAACAGGGATTTAAGTAAAAAAAAGAAACACCCGCCGGAACCCTGGAAAAGTTTAGCGAGTGTTTCTTTGGACCAGCCGAAGCTGCCGAGAACATTATATCACAGTTTCGGTTGGTATATCAACTTAGAAAGAGGGATATGCCGTGGATAAAAATAAACCGTTAACTGCTGAACAAATTAAAGCATTACTTACGCTTATTAAGATTGTCAAAAGTATGCCGGAGGAAGAATTTATAAAAAAATATGCTAGTTTGCCAGAAGACGAATTAGCTAAGGCTTATTTAGATGAAAAACACAGGCAAGAAGGGGAAGGGGAGTAAAGTTATGGAGACAAAACAAATAACGCTCCGCCTACCAGTAAAACTACATGAGCAGTTAAAACAGGAAGCGAAGCGGCGAGGCATTACCTTGAATGAGCTTATTCTTGTTTTGATTCAATCTGACGAATATATTGTCGTAAAGCATACTCAATCTCTTTATTGACGGAACGAGAGTTTTCTTTGGCTATAGTTCGTAAAGTGTCAATAATTTCTTTGTCGATTTTTAATGGATATTGATAAATTTCTGACATATTCACACCCCCTAGATATCAATATTATATCACAATAAAAAATATATGAAAGATATCTAAAACATATTGACTAGATATCTAAACAGTGATAATATATCCGTAAGATATCTAAAATATATCGAAAGCGGGTGCGAATATGAGAAAACAAATATTGTTTAGAGTGCCGGAAGAAACGTATGAAGCGGCAGTTATTCTAGCAAAGGAAATTGGAATAAGCTTTAATGGTTTGCTAAATCAGGCACTCAGAGTATATCTACAACAGGAAGCCCTAAAGCGATTTACAGGGATAGTGGCGACAACGACAGAGGAAGAATTTGCCGAAAGATATCTGGATGAAAAACACAGGCAAGAAGGGAGCGGAAGATAGTGATGTTTGATTCAATAAAAAAGAAATTCCGAAAAAGAAAAGGAAAAAGCCCTGCTGGCAGGCAGGGCGAGAATAGGCGCTTACTGATCCAATCAGATCATAAGGCTGTGTGTGTGAAGTCTAATAAGAGAGTCGGCTTAAAAAAAGATGAAGACATATTAAGAGAAGTTCAATCTCTGCTTGATGAAGTTGATTTTGATAGATATACACCTGCCGGAAGTAGAAAATTAAGTCTTCAAATAGACAGTGTTGTTAACGAGATTTTAAAGATACTTATACTTCATAAATTTACAGAAGAAGAATTGGAAATCATATTGGATTTAGTTAGGTATCGTATTACTGGTACAGATTATATTTTTAGGCGTTCAACGAGGAAAGGAGAGCAATGATATATGCAGGAGTTCAGGGTTGTAGAAGTTGAAACGGAAGGCATATTAGATAATTATGCTGCTAGATCATTAGGAGAATACGTTGTTGAACGCCTTCAAAGTATGCTGCTTCCTGATGGAAAGTTCAAGGATAAAAAACTACAAGCTGAATTTGAAGTTTGGTTAAAAAACAGAGAGGCGGCGGTATCGTGAAAGTTTTAGTGATAACACTGGTATTAAGTTTCCTGATATATGGCTGCAGTGTATGTTATACAGACAGGGGATTGGCGGTCAAAGAAGATATGCCAAGTAACACGAAAGTATATTTAGTTCCCTTACCGGGAACGTGCATTCTTATGCCGCATTTTATACAGACAAAAATAAAATAGCAAATGTTAGGAGCGAAATATATGAAAGAACAAAATGCGTTTGAGACTTTGAAAAATACTTTGGAAGATAAATACATTAGAAGAAAAGTTGTAAAGATTACTCAATATGCATCTGGGCATAAAGTAACTCTTGATAAACCTATAAAGGTAAAGAATAATCTCGTTACAAGTTGGTATTTCCTAAATATTATGGCTTATGATGTACGGCTTGGAGACACTATGAGATTTGAGTTAACGAGGAAGGGATTATATTTTGCTGGAATTGATCTGCGGGCACGGCAGTTAGAGGCACGTTTGGTAACACGGTAAGAACAGGAGGCAGAAAAATGAAAGAAACATTGAGTATCGGGGGAAAAGATGAGTTTAAGGTAATAGAAGTACCTAGTCCTTTTCCTCCGGGAATAAAAACAGAAATAAAAAAAATCATGGATAAACGCCATATGAGTGATAAAGAAAAACATCGTCTTTTAATTAGTATGGCAAATGATCTTGATAAGTCTATCAAATGGAATGATGCTGAAAATCACCTGGTGGACGATGTAGAAGAATTAAAGAGAGTTGCTTTATATGGAAAAATTTTTATGTGTATAGTTTGTCTATTTATCGTGAAATTGATTTTTTTTAGTAACTAAAAGTAGGAGGCAGAAAAATGAAAGGGCTTTATTTAGCGGCAATAGATATTATCGTAGATGGTTTAGATAGCATAGCACATTATCCTGCTATGTGGGTATTCACCGTAACGGCAGCAATTCTGACTGCAATTCTAATTCATACCTGCGGTGTAGCAGAAGGTCGGGTAATGGGGCTGTAAAGTCAAAAGTTTTAGAAAGAAGTGGTAAAAATGGGAAACCGTAGCGGTGAGCTCATAGTTAAAATTAACGTCGAAGGTCCAACGACTATCGAGAAATTAGAAACAATCATTAAAAAAATTTCAGAAATAAAAAGAGGATACAACTGTACGTGTATCCTCGATGTAAGAAATTTGATTTAGTTATTTTTCAGAATAAGAGGTAATTGTGTGAAAGTGGAGATAATATTAAAACTTCCCAAAGATATTGAAACTGAGATTAGGAAGCAGAGAGAAATCGATAAGATAATATTGGAACACGTTATACGCAGCCATACAGAAGCTATGGAAAAAGATGAATCAGAAGTTAATAACGTCGAAGTTTATAAGTACTGCGGAATACGAATTTTAAAAATGATTCTTTTTCTAATGCTTTTTCCTTTTCTATGGCTAGTTCTAGGTCTTGTATTAACATGGGGTCTTTAGCTATATATTCATTTAACATCTGTTTGTTAAGACCAGATCTTGAAGAAGCTAGCTGTTCTCGATAAAGAAGATGCTTAAATAATCGAGTGCCTATATTCGGTAAAAGACATAAACTATCTCCAAATTCTGTGAGAGATATTGATAAATTTAGTGGTATTAATGGATTAATGTGTGCATCCATAGGAATTTGTTTATCGTTAACAATAGGAGAAAGAATAGTTTCATCGAGTTCTATTATGGTTTTATAAAGGATAAGGGCAGATAAATTACGTCTAATCTGATTTATATTTTCGATATATCGCCATTGTATATAAAAAGCTGCAATAGTAGCACATGATGTTATGATTCCAGTTAAAAAGATTTTTAATAATGTTTCTGTAGACATAAATATATAACCTCAAAGAAAAATGATTTTATGAATATTACTTCGCTTTTTCTTTTTCGTATTCAGCTAAAACAGAACGTAGGCAAGAGGCACAGCTTTTATAAATAACCTCACGCATAATATCGGCTGCTTTGTCATGTGCACCTGATTTTGTCCAAAGTGCAATTTCCCGACAGGTTGTTCTGACATTTAAATTATCAACCGATTGTCTGCAAAGTTCTACGATTTTTTCTTGTGGCAACATATGACTAACCCCCAATATATCAAGATTAAAAATAAGTTATTTTAACCACATATAAAATAATAGCACCAAGAGGAGCAACGGTCAAATGTTGAATGTTCAAAAAGTCAGACTAGAAAAAAAGGTAAGTAAATATCGGCTATGTAAGGAAACTGGAATATCATTCAATTCTTTAACAAGCCTTGAAAATGGTGGGGACGTTCGACTTAGTACTTTAGAGAGAATTGCTAAGGTACTGAAAGTAGAAGTCAAAGATTTATTTGAATAAAAAAAAGAAGCTGTTAACGTTGGTGTGTTAACAGCATAAGGGAATGGATAAAATTGTGAGAAAAAATTTAGAAAACGAGAGTACTGACCGTACGAAAGTTATTATAGCATAAGCTGAAAAATTTTCAATATGGATTTGAATTTTTTTGATTGGCATTTCTCCAATGCTATTTATAAAAGATCCTATAAAAACAATTCCATATATAAAAAAGATGCGGTTAGAATAACCTAACCGCGAATGGGGGAAATCACAACAAAAATAAAAACCCAAACAAACATAGGAGAACCTTGCACGCCTTCGTGCAAAAGATATTATAGCAGAATTTGAAAAATTTTCAACCATAAAATCAGAAAGGATGATCACGATGGAAATCCGCTATTTAAACAAGGAAAGCCTAAAAGAATTGAGCTTTTATGTAAAAACGAGGGACTACTATAAAGAGAAATTAGAAAAGCTCAGAGAGATAAAAAACGAAGTAACAGACCAGGCTTCAAGCATTACCATAAATATTTCATACAAAACGAAAGAGAGTTATAACAGTAAAGCCATAGAGATACATCGTCCCGTAGGAGAAATTTCAAGCCACTTTGAGTTCATTCCCGCTACAGTCATTAAAGAAGTGGAAGATCAGCTGCTTTTTTGCATTGCCTGTATTGAATCCTATCTATGGGATAGGTTCGGTTATACCGATGATGAAGCGGTAATACAACAATCTAAACAACAGCAAAAGCTGATGGAATTTTTGAGTAAAGGGGCCGCAAAGATAGAATTTAATCCTAATGATTATGCCGATATTGAAGATGCTTTAAAAACAATATTAGAACCGTTAAAGAATATCAGGAATGATTTAGAAAAGGTTGTCAAAAATATGATTGAAGGCAATAGCGAAGGACAGGGCAATGGAGGTGCCAAGCATGAGTAATTCTAAATGCTTTCGGTGCGGGAAGCGGCTTAGAGCTGGGGACTGGAAACTTCTTTATGATCCGTCGCTCATGCGGGCCGTGAAAGTTTGTCGTGATGATAAAAACTGTATTGTACAAACAAAAGGAACGCTACTGTCTGGTCCGCTTGCCAATAGAATGATCAAAGATTATAGAGGTCGTTGATATGGGCAAAAGTAAAAAAAGAGTAGTTAGAAATATCTGTAACAATCACTATTTGAATCTTAATACACTGCTACCGGAAATTACGTGTGCCGAATGTGGGAAAAAGAAATGCCTGCCGTGGGGTACTGATTTAACTAATTATGTTTATCAAAGGCGGTCCGGATATAAATCAGGGCGGCCGAGAAGGGAATTTTACTGTTCCTATTCCTGTATGAAAAAGGCAAGTGAAAGGAAGCGATAGTATGCATCGTGATACCCAAGAAAAAGAATCAAAGACTAAAGGATACTGCAGCATATGTGAAAAGCATACAGAAAATGGATATTGTTATATACATCCTTTTGGGCACAGGGAATATCTAATTTGTCCAAACTGCTTAATGTACAGCACTGATCCTTTAGTAAAAGAAGCCAGGATAAGGTTAAGAAGCGGAGGGCGGAAAAGATGATCCATAAATTAAAAATATTACCAGAATTTTTCCCATTGGTAGAGAAGGGGAAAAAGAGATTTGAATTGAGGAAGAATGATCGTAACTATCAGGAAGATGATATTTTATTACTGCAGGAATATTTTGACGGTGAATATACCGGTCGCCAATGCGTAGTAAAAATAACAAATGTTTTTGGGAGTAATAACGAAGAAAGTCTGTGGCCAGAATTAAAGAAAGATACTGTTATCTCAGACCAGTACGTTATTTTGTCAATCAAGAAAATCAATGTACCTGTTGAGATATTAATGGAGCTTGAAAGACCAGTAGAACAAGGATATTACAACAGTTTTAAGGGCGAAGAAGTGGATGCAGAGGTAATAATCGTTGAAGACACTAAACAATTAGAAGAAGGAACGGCGGCGCTACCTCCACCGCCTAATCCGTGGGCTTCTAAAAATCGTAAGCCGACTGATGATTCCGACAATGATGGACAGTAAAGTTTTTGAAAAAATCTTTGACGCTTGGAATCTTGCAACAGTAGCTTCTACAGTTTGGGGACCAGATAGTGATATGGCAAAGAATGCACAAAGTGCTTTCTATTCTATTCTTAATTCTGTTGATGATGATACTAAGCTGGAATTTTTTGAAGGGCTTGAAAGAATCAAGGCTAGGCCGGAAAGATAAAATTCAAGTTGATCATAAGTAGGGAGGACTGGCGGTGAAATTTATTGACCTGTTTTCCGGCATAGGGGGAATACGTCTAGGGTTGGAAATGGCCGGACATAAATGTGCTGGTTTTTGTGAATTCGATAAGTTCGCTAGAACGGCTTATAAAGCAATATATGAAACAGAAGGAGAATGGGAAGCATATGATATCAGAACAGTTAAACCATACGATATACCAACCGTCCCTCTTTGGTGTTTCGGATTTCCCTGCCAAGATATCTCCATTGCAGGAAAACAAAAGGGAATTCGGGGGGGACGTTCAGGGCTTTTCTGGGAAATTATACGGTTGCTTGAAGGGAGAAATAAAGAAGATAGACCCGAATGGCTGCTCATTGAAAATGTTAAAAATCTATTGTCTATTGGACGAGGTTTCGACTTTGCCCGATTGCTCTGTTCGCTGGGAGAAGTCGGGTACGAGTGCGAATGGCAAGTGCTCAACAGCAAAGACTTTGGAGTTCCGCAAAACAGGGAAAGGGTGTTCATTATTGGACATCTTGGAGAAGGAAGTAGACGAAAAGTATTTCCTATCAGACCAACAAACGGCGAAAATCCTTGCAAACAGCAAGAATTAACCAAAGGTGTGGCAGATGCGTTTCGGATATATGATAGCAGAGGACTTGCTAGGACTTTGAAAGCAGAAGGCGGGGGATTAGGAGCAAAGACAGGTCTTTATTTAGTTCCTGTAAAAATTTCTAAAAAGTCTGGTACGCCTGTAAATAATATGAAAATAAAAAATGTAGGTGCTCAAACAGCATCTTGCTTATCAGCTCGATATTATAAAGGGCTTTCAGAAGATAATTGCAATGGAATTCTCTGTATACAAAAAACACGCAGGAAAATTCGGTGCAGGATTAGGAAGCTTACACCGAGGGAGTGCTGGCGGTTACAGGGATTTCCTGATTGGGCCTTTGATAGAGCTTTGGCGGCAGGAATAAGTAACAGTAGACTTTACCAACAAGCAGGGAATTCTGTTACAGTAAATGTTATTTTGGCAATAGGTGTAGTTTTAAAGGAGATTGAGGATGAAGATCCCTACGAATAAAATTGTTGGATGGCAGAAAACAAAAAATTGTCTGCCTGTTCTTGACGCATTGGTACTAATTCAGTCTAAAGAAGATAAATATTTTTATGAAATAGCCCAATTAGTTTCAGATGATGGTACATTAACTTTCCGTAGTTGGTCTGACTATGGACGCGAATTTGATCTAAAAGATATTCGTAAATGGGCCTATATAAAACTATAGAGGAGATAAACATGAAAATAGGACTTGTTGATGTTGATGGACATAACTTTCCTAATTTAGCTTTGATGAAAATATCAGCATGGCATAAAAAACACGGTGATATTGTTCATTGGGCTGGAAGTTTAGAGCGCTATGATATTGTGTATATGGCAAAAGTTTTTTCCTTTACGCCGGATGATATCCAAGCGTATCAAGCTGACGAAATCGTCAAAGGTGGAACTGGTTACGACTTAATGGGGAAGTTGCCACAAAATATTGAATGTAGCTATCCTGACTATGATTTATATGCTATCAAAAATAAAGCATATGGTTACTTAACTAGAGGTTGTCCTCGTCAGTGTCCATTTTGCATAGTAGGTCAAAAGGAAGGTGTACAGGCATATAAAGTTGCTGATTTATCGCAGTTTTGGCGTGGTCAGAAGCACATAAAGCTGCTTGATCCTAATTTGCTGGCTTGTCCTGATTGGGAAAATTTACTTGGACAGCTGGCTGAGAGTAGAGCCTATGTAGATTTTACTCAGGGTTTGGATATTAGGCTTATGACGGATGAAAAAGCCTGTGCTATAAATAAGGTTAAGTACAGTATGATACATTTTGCGTGGGACGATCCTAATGATATGGGAACACTAGAAAAATTAAAGGAATACAGAGCTGCGTGGAAAGGTAGTCGCAGAAACCTTAGTGTTTACGTATTAACTAATTTTAACAGCACGCATGAAGAAGATTTGTATCGGGTATATACATTGAGAGACATAGGCTATGATCCGTACATTATGATTTTTGATAAATTGAATGCTCCTGAAAAAACAAAATATTTGCAGCGTTGGGTAAACAATAAGCAGATATTTAGGACGATAAAAATGTTTGAAGAATATGATCATAGGAGAGGTTAACTATGAATAAGGTAATTTTATTAGGAAGATTGACTAAAGATTGCAATACTAAATATACCCAGACAGGAAAATGCGTAACGACTTTTACTTTGGCGGTCAATAGACCAACTACGAAAGATGGAGAACAGCAGGCAGATTTTGTGCCCGTAGTTTTATGGGGGAAAGTAGCAGAAACTGTTGGTAATTATGTTCATAAAGGACAACGGTTGCTTGTCGAAGGGCGGTTACAAGTTAGAACGTTCGAAGCAAATGACGGTTCTAAACGTTGGGTAACAGAAGTTATCGGCAGCCATATTGAATTCATTGAAAAGAAAGAAGACTTCGGCGGACCTGGCGGTAACGAATACACAGGGGCGCCTTTTGATGAAGAAATCCCATTTTAAATATAAGGAGATGTAAAAAGTGAGACCAATAAATATAAAAAATATGATGGCGTTAATCGAAAAAGAACCGGACGATCAATATATACGGGTATTAAAGTTAGTGTTTTTGCAAGCTTTGATGGAGATCAAACAGCTGCGCCGAAAAAATAGCCAACTTGGCGGTAAGGTAGCGAGATATAGAAAAAAAGATACTCCGACAGAGCCTATGCAAGTTGGACCTAATGAATGTGACGACATAATATGCCCTAATTGTAGTGGAATTGTTGGTTTTAACGCAATGGCAAATTACGCAAAAACAAGATGCTGTTATCATTGTGGGCAAAGGTTGAAATGGAAGGAATGTGAGTAATGATGGAAATTAAGATAAAATTATTGCCTGGCGGTAAAATGCCGACAAAAGGAACGATCGGTGCAGCCGGTTATGATTGCTACGCAAGAGAAGATATAACTGTAGGTACAGAACCTGTACTAATTGGGTTGGGATTTGCTATTGAAATTCCACCGGGGTATCATGCCAAAATCTTTCCACGCAGTAGTACAGGCTTGAAAACATTATTACG
>OJMJ01000943.1_pt1 | contig 13177 bp, 8 predicted proteins | sample 1597181 | NCBI WGS metagenome assembly OJMJ01 (sample SAMEA2452126, study PRJEB22498) | human gut metagenome | biome: human feces; feature: human gut; material: feces | place: Australia | collected 2012
TTAAGTTCAGGATTAACCTGCCTGCAGGTATTCGTGTAGGATTTGTCAATCTGTGTCACAAAATATCCTTCTTTGTCAGAAATGCCTCCGATAATAATTCCTTTTGCATCTATTGCCATACTTCTTCCAAAAACTCCTTTACCATCCGGTCTGTCGCCAATCTGGTTAACTCCAACAACCGGCGTAACATTCATTATTGATGAAGATTTCAATATAATCTCCCATTGATCAGAATTTGGCTTATAGAATGCTGCCGGAACACAAAACAAATCAGCTCCTCTTAATGACAAAGCTCTTGAAATCTCTGGAAATCTTGTATCATAACATATCCATACTCCAACTTTTCCAATATCAAGACTAAATATTCCAAGTCTATCACCTGAACTAAATTCATCAGATTCTTTTACATTAAAAGCATCAAACAAATGAATTTTTTCATAATTGCCAACAATTTCACCATTTCTATTTATTACATAACAGATATTGGTTGGTTTTTCTGCTTCATTTTTTCCATTATCACTCACATAGTCACTTGAAAACTGGGCAAATGAGCCACCTATAACATTAACCTTATAATTTTTTGCAACAGATTTAAGCCAATTGACAAAAAAACTCTCATTATACTTATTATATTTTAATGAACCGTCTTGAGGTTTAACAAATTGTTCTGGCAGAACAATTAAATCAATATCAGAATTATACTTAAAAGCCTCTGCAATATATTTTTCTGCATTTTTCAATGTACTTTCATTGCCACCATTACAATCAAGCTGTATTCCACACACTGTGATAATTTCACCATGCATAACATTCACACTCCCTATCAGTTTTATAATATTCTACACCCGTAAATGCCACAATAGCAATACCTTAAATATACTAATATATAATTTAAAATATTGTTACACGTGAAACTCAAACATGTGTTTTTATGTTGCATATTAAGTAATTTTTATAATAACATATTATATATTTTTATAGTTCTATCTATTATTATCATATCGTGTATTTTGAACTCAGTTCACTTCCTAATATTTTGATTTTTCTTTAAATTTACTTATATCTTTTTAAATTGTATTATAAAGATTTTTTAACATAAACAACTGAAGTGAACTGAGTTCCATTTTAATATCCTATATTTTATCTTGCAAATTTTATTATTTCTTAATTTGCATTATTTTGTGATTTACATTTTCTTGTGAACTATATTACTATATTACACTATTAATCACAATTAATTGTATCTTATTCATTATAATAAATAACTCCATGATATTGTTTTATTAATTATTACCCTGCCTCTGCTAAATTAATTTTAATTAAATTCATATATACATCTCCTATATTTCTCCGTTACATTAATGTAAAATTTTGTGAACTCAGTTCAAAATCACCTGAATCAAATTCAAATTTGAAAATCTAGGCAATGAAATTCAGATACTGAAATTCAGATACTGAAATTCAAATATAATAATTTAAATATAATAATTTATAAAAATATTTATTATACAATAAATCATTCTTAAATATGGTCATAACTATAATATTATTGCATAATATAAAATATATGGTTTCTTATAAAAACAACTTCTTTTTACATTAAAATCACACAATATTACTTGATTTTAGGAGAATAGCATGTATAATAAGATTATAAATAATTTTTTGAACTCAGTTCCGAAAAAAGATAAAAAAGGAAGTACAAAAATGTCAGAAGTAATAAGTTTAATAAACGAAAAGGGTGGTGTTGGTAAGTCAACATCTGCAATCACTATTGCACAAATTCTTGCAATATCTGGTTACCAGGTGCTTCTTATTGACCTTGACCCACAGATGAACACAACTAAGATGTTTGGAAAAGATGAAGATAACAGCAATATTAATTATGAACATTTGTTCTGTGAAAAACAGTTAAGAGAATCATCTGTACTGGAATTCATAAGTGAAACAGATTACAAAAATATTTCAATATTGTCTGCATCAAGAGAGCTCAACACCTTAATATACAAAATATATGATAAAAGCAAAGAAGTTAATGTTGAATTATATTTAAAACATAATTTAAGTTTCCTAAAAAAGAAATTTGACTACATAATTATAGATAACTCACCATTTAAATCATACCTTACAAGCTGTGCAATATGTGCAAGTGATAAGATAATAACTCCGATTTGCGTAGACAACTTCTCATATGATGGACTTATGTCTTTGCTCGATACAATAGAAACTCTTAATACAAAATATTCACTTTCAATCGAATTTGCCGGTATTTTTATGACAAGAGTTGCTGGCAGAACAACTTTATTTAAACAGATGTTTGAAAGTTATGAAAACATGTTCGGTGAAAGATTCCTTCCGGTCTCTATACGTAATTGTATTGCTGTAAGCGAATCTAACACAACATTTGAACCATTACTCACATATGACAAGCGGTGTAGTGCTGCACAGGATTATATTGAACTTGTCAACTACCTCGGATTAATGGACAATAAACATTTTAGAGAACTTGCGAAATATCTGAAAGGAGAAAAGTAATGGCTAAGAAGAATTTTGCTGCCGGCATGACAAAAACAGGCGTTCTTAATAATATGGGTGGTGAAAAGCTCAAGGAAATGCAGGCAAAAACTGAATATAACTTTCAATACATTCCAAAAGAGAAGATAATTTCTAATCCAAAAAATGAAAAATACAGCCAGGACGGTATTGATGCTCTCATGGAAAGTATTTTAATTAACGGTCTACGCCACAATCTTTCAGTAATATATGATGCGGATAATGATAATTACCGTCTTGTTTCAGGAGAAAGACGTTATCACGCAATCTGCAAGATGACTGATAAAGAATATAATACATTATTCCCAACCGGAATACCATGCAAAATTGAAAAATCCAATATTTCAGAGATAGACGAAGAAATTATGCTTATTTCCGCCAATCATGATGTAAGAGAAACATCAATGGAGGTAAAACGTTGGGAAGTATCACGTTTAAAAGAGTTATATGAGGCCAAAAAATTAAAAGGTGAAATCAAAAATATTAATGCTGAAATAGCAAAACAACTTAATATTTCTGAGAGACAGGCAAGAAAGTACACAACAGCAGAAAAACTTATTCCTGAATTAAGTGAACTGCTTAACGCCAATGGAATCGATTTAAACCAAGCTGATAAATTTGGTCGTCTTGATGAAGATGCACAAAAAAGTATCCTTGAAATTCTTAAGAAAAATGGAAATATTGACAATGCTGAATACCAGTCAATAAAGAAAATTTCAGAAGAACGTTCAGAAGAAGCTAAAAAATACAAAAAAGAACTAGAAGAAGCGGCTAACCAGATTAAAGTTCAGGAAGAAACTGTAAAACACCTTGAGGAACGTATACAGCAACTTGAAAAAAATCCTCTTCCAACAAAAACAAAAGAAGACCTTGAAGATGAAATAAAATATATTACTGAAGCCAAGAATAAAGCTGAACGTGAAAAGGCAAAATTAGAAACTAACATTGAAAAAATGAAACAACAGCAAAAAGAAAAAGAGCAGCGACAAACTCAGATTTCAGATGCTGAACTTAAAAGGATTAATTCGATAGCAAAGGCTGAACAGGCACTTGCCATGTTAGAAACTAATTTTGATATATTAAAAAACAATAAAAATGTTATAAAAACAGACTATGACGTCAAGGTTAGATTGGAAATTTTAAAAAATCGTATGGATGATTTATTATCAAATATATGATTTATCTTCTAATTAATGTATATATCGTAAAACGCTGTATATTGCAATATTACAGCGTTTTTATGTTATATGAAGATTTTATCAAATAAGATAAAAAAATGTCATTTTAAGGAAATTAACGCATATTTTCTAAACCTACATTTCATTTTTATAATATATGTAATTTTAAGTATTATCAAATATTTATTATAATAAGTATAAATGAAATAACTCATAAAAATATGAATGTAAATTATAAATTTAATATATATATACATATATAAAAAACAGATATTGATAACTAAGAAGGGCAGGAGAGCAGTAATTATGGGCATTACCTGCTTTTTTTAATGTTATTTTTTTTCTTATTACAAGTTGCTTTTTGTATATGTAATGTCGTTTATTTAAAATAATGTGTTTATTTTTTAAATTTAATAGCATTTTTTTTTCATATTTATGTTTTTTTTTATCTATATAAAGTTGAATTAATTCTTTTTAATGTTGAAAACTTTCCCAATTTTTCTATATATTTTACAATCAAGGTATAGCTGGTATCATAAATGTATTCAAAGAGGAAGTAGTTAATATCAGAAAAAACAGATAATAAATAAAAAACGAACAATTTATTTTGTGTGATAAAAAAACAGACAATAAAAACAGAAAAATGTGTACAAAAATAAGGCTGTTGTGGTTAAGCAGCCGAAAAATTATCAGAACCTGTAGAAAACGATGAACCTGGTCCGGTAGAATTATTAATCATAGAAATTATAATTGTTCTTAAAAGACCTCCAAGATTTGTAATCTCACGTTCGTGTAATATGTAATTATTATAAACAGTTGATAATGCGGTAATTACATAATTATAAGAGTACTGCATTGCAAGCTGAGCAAGATCATCATATTCATAATCCTTTATTTTTATAAATTGGAAATGAATATCCTGTTTTTCATTTTGAGCTGAAAAGAAATCAAAGCTGTCATCAGGAAAAACATTACTGCTGTTGACTGAAATTACGGTCTGATTAAAATCAGCTATAAATTCTTTGAATAGTGATATATACTGATTAAAACATTCATCTTTTCTTCGCCTGCAGTTAAAGTTGTCATTGATCTCAAAACGAATTACTTTGTCATTAACTGAAATATCAAAAATATCTGATTTTTTACTTATAGCATCTTTGATAATACAAGGTCTGCAATAATCAGGAAGTACAAGCTTAATTTCTTTAAATGTTTTTGATACAGCTGTGAAAGGAGCTTTGATATTGAGATTGTCAATTTCAATTAATTCTCTTAGATGAATTCTTAATGTAAGCAGATTTTCAAGTTGAATAATCTGTTTCAATAAATCTAAAGACATGACAAAAAACCCCCTGCCGCCTTTATTGGCAGGAAGATAATAACTTTCGTAATCATTAAGACATACGGTAATATTATATGTAGAACTTTTACAATATGAAATATAATTGTACCTGCTTAATATTTCGAGATTATTAAAAATTGTCTTTATGTCGCAGCCTAATTCTTTAGCCAGTTGTAATGAATTGGCATTACAAATAACACCAAATTTATCTGGATGATAGAAATGGAGCAGTAACAGCAGTTTAATTGAATTGGATTTTAAGCGTGGCTTATAACCATAACGATTCTTTTCATTATGGTATATCTTTTTATATACGGTCTTCGTAGTAAGAACTTTATGTGGACAACTTTCACATATTACCTGAGCCGCTTTATATGTATCAGAATCCGTGTCAAAACTGTTTATAATATCACAGTATTTACAATTATGACATGTGTTATTATCATGGTCTATAACATTAATTGATTCTGATGCAGTCTCTGTATAATTTTTTTGTAAACCAAGAGATTGAATCAGCACGGCTTTGCCGATATTAGCAAATAAATCCACAGTTCTCACCACCTTTCTTGCATTATTTAACAATTTTTGAAGGAAAAAATCAAATCGGGATTTTTACTCGGTTTTTATCCACTTTTTGTTTTTTTTTGAATTTTTTTTAATATACGTGTCTACATTTTTGAAACTTTGATGCGATTTACTCCAAATTTATCTACATAATTTCTTTAAATTTTTTTATGTAGAGTCTTCTGGAGATTTTTACATGATTTACTCTAAATTTATCTACATCAATAAGTTAATGTTTTCTATAAGTAGCATATTTTTGTAAAAAAACCAGTGTTTAAGCCAAAAATGTAGACATCAAAAATTTTTTTTACGAAAAAAAATGTAGAAAAAGGAGATTAATTATATATAAAATTAACATATAAAATGATTTATGACAAATATCGTCAATAAAAATTGCCTTTTTTACTCTAAAATTATCTACATATCATTTTTTTACTCCAAATTAGTCTACTTTTTAATATTTAAATATATATCTACGTAGAATTTTACTCCAAAATTATCTACATTTCTTTTACAACGTCAAACTGATAGCATATTTGCAGTTGATAAAAAGATAATTAAAAATAAAATAAAATGAGACAGAGCCAGTAAAAATGCCATATTTATAAATAAATGACATGTAAAAACAAAATAATAACGACAAATATAATTGAAAAAGAGCGTTAAAGTACATTGCATAAAAAAAGAGAGCATGTAATAAATACAATACTCTCTTTTTTTAGTGATATGTTAAGTGACTGTTTTGACAACGATATTTTAATCAAAATGTAGACAATACGCTTATTTAAGTTTATCAGAAACCGAAACAGCCTTAGTATTATCAAAATGTAAATCTTCGATTTCTGCCGGTGAAAGAGGAAGAAAATGAATTACAAAAACACCATTTTTTAATTCAAAACTTTCGATAGCAATTTTGTTATCTACAAATTCCTGAAGACTTTCTTGTATAAGCTGAAGATTTTTCTTCTTATTTTTTAGTTTGAAACGTACAATCTTCTGGAAATATGTATAACTGTATTCATTAGTCAGGCTTTCCTGATTAGCAATCTGTTCACGTTTTAATGCATAACAAATAATCTTTGAAAGATTGTTCTGCAGTACATCGTATGAAGATGAGGTTATTGAGATTAATTTTTTCTGGATTATGGCATTGCTTAATATTTCACCAAATTGTGCAATAGCATATGGCCGCTCGGCATCTTCCTTTATTGCAATATTATCAAAGAGGTTGAAATACATTTTGCTGCCTTCTTCTTCGTAAGAGAAGTTATATTCGACAAGCTTACGGCATGAATTGGAAATTTTGTTAAGTACATTTTTTCCGACATGATAATCAACAACCTCCTTGCCCAAAGTATTAAGATCGACAATAACAGATTTTTCTCTTGAAAATTCCTGCATATTAATGTTCGAGATAAAAGCATTAATAAGTTTTAAATCATTAGAATCCATTGACTTTGGAGGAGTAAGCTTACCTGTATTTACAGTAACTTCCAGAAGTTCCTGTCCATTTTCATCTGTAATAATTTCTTTAAGAAGATTATTTGATGCTGTGTCCATCATAAGTGTAAATGAAGATGGAGAGAAGAGTGGTCTGTTGAGAAGCTGCTCCGGGAACATTCTCATATATGAATCAATATTTCCTGCCAGGTCTGCCTCTATATATTTCCAGGCACTTATTATAAGGTCATTTTTTAATGAATTAAAAATTGAATTATTTGTAAAAGTTGATAGTCCCGGAAATTCGATCAGAAGGCTGTTCGAGTTATCTTTCCACTCGGTTGCTTTTGTTTTATATTGTGCAATAATTCCGTCAAGCTCCATATTTCCGAACATATTGACATATTGGTCAATAGGGAGTGAGCGTGCCATATTTATAATATGGGAGAGTGGATGTTTAGGGTCATCAATGCTTATTGTGTCAACATCATTAATGTATGACTTGTACCATCTGGCACGTTTTTGCAGACGGGATTTTTTAATCTTGTTGACGATAGGAATCAAATCTTCACGGCTTGTTTTGCCTTCGAGATAGTCCATAAGTGTTTCGTCAATTAATTCTGTAAATGTTTTTGCAGGAAATTTGAAAATTTCATGCTTCATATTAAAAAAATCGGCAATAGCAGGATCTATGTGCTTAGCCAATTCTTCGATAAACTGTCTTGAATATTGTTCCATTTAATAACCTCGCATTAGTAAAATTGCAAAATATTATATTTATTATAATCAAAATAAGAAATAAATGCAAATAGAAGTTGCGGTCAGGAAGCCTTTCTTAATTATTATTTGTTTATTTTGAAGTAGAGTGGTGGTATGGTTTTTTGGTTGGAATATAGACATATGTCGTCAATAGTGGTAAAATATAAAATAATTAAACAATTTGAGGATACACGTTATGAACGAACCAAAAAATAAAACTGATGAATTTCTTTATTCAATATGGAATTTTTTTGCGGCCAGCCTGTCAGAAAAGACACGAAAAAATTATTATAATGTTATAAAAGCTTATATAAAAATTACAGGTCACTCTCCTCTTGAGCTGACAGAATCTGATACAGAAAAGTACTTCAATGATTTAACAGAAAAAATACAAAGCAAAAGATTATCATATTCAACGGCACTGATGCGTATGTCCGTAATGCGTACGTTATGCGAATATATACGTGTACGTGAAAACAACGCCGGCAGAAATTATATTAATTACTTTAAAGATTATATATTACCTGATGAAAATAAAATAATTACAACTGATAAACTTCCTTGTGAAGATGATATATCAACAATTCTTGATCTTTCATCAAAAGCAGGCGACGATATGGCATATATGATTTTTTCATTAGTATTAAAATGTGGTCTTACTTCCGGTGAAATATGCAGTATGATGACAAATTTCATATTATATGATTCAAATGAATGTCTTTGTATACATTTTCCGGAAAAGAAAAGAATATCACGTATTATAAAGTTACCGGACGATGTCTCACAAATGCTGCTTACATACCTTGAAATACATAAAATAGCTGACGGACATATATTTTTCAACAAAAGAGGAACTGTATTAAAAATACGTGATGCTGAACGCCTTTTAAAAAAATATATCTCACAGGCCAAAAAATCTAATAATGATTTTCCGGATTTTACAATGCAGGATATGAGACATTGTGCATTTAAATACATGTTAAGTGGTGGTGCAAGCGAGGATGATGTTGCAAAATATGGAGGGATAACAACAAAATGGATGCACCGTTATCGTCAGGTAGTAAATGACAGTGCAAAGCTTTATGCTGCAGATTACAGCACAATTTCCATAAAACCTGCTGTGTACAAAAATTTAAGTTGATATTTATTCCAATATTTAATATGATACTATAGGTTAAAAAGACATAACAAATAATAAAAAGGTAAGGTATTTATGAGTATTTTAAACGTAGAACATCTCTCACATGGTTTTGGAGACAGAGCAATCTTTTCAGATGTCTCATTCAGGCTGCTGAAAGGTGAACACATCGGATTAGTTGGTGCTAACGGTGAGGGTAAATCCACATTTATGAATATAATAACAGGAAAGCTTATGCCTGACGAAGGAAAAGTTGAATGGTCGAAAAATGTGCGTGTCGGTTATCTTGACCAGCATGCCGTACTTGAACCGGGAATGACTATTGGCTCAGTTCTTGCATCAGCATTTGATTATCTTTACAGCCAGGAAGAACGCATGAATGAAATATGTGCAAAGCTTGGTGATGTAGACGAGGATGAGATGAATTCCCTAATGGAAGAACTCGGCGTAATTCAGGACATGCTCACAATGCATGATTTTTATATGATAGATTCCAAAGTTGAAGAAGTTGCAAGGGCACTAGGACTTCTCGACCTCGGGCTTGACAAGGATGTAACAGAATTAAGCGGCGGACAGCGTACAAAAGTTTTACTTGGTAAGCTTCTTCTTGAAAAACCTGATATTCTGCTTCTCGACGAGCCTACCAATTATCTTGACGCCGAACATATAGAATGGCTTAAAAGATACTTAAATGATTATGAAAATGCTTTCATTTTGATTTCACATGATATACCATTTTTAAACAGTGTAATTAACCTGATTTACCATATGGACAATCAGCAGCTCAACCGTTATGTTGGCGACTATGACAAATTTCAGGAAGTTTATGCGATGAAAAAAGCACAGATGGAAGCAGCATTCAACAGGCAACAGAAAGAAATTGCCGACTTGAAAGATTTCGTTGCAAGAAATAAGGCACGTGTTGCAACCAGAAACATGGCTATGTCACGCCAGAAAAAGCTTGACAATATGGATATAATTGAGCTTGCTGCTGAAAAACCAAAACCTGAATTTTATTTCAAACAGGCCCGCACTCCGGGACGATACATTTTTACAACAAAAGATCTTGTAATCGGATATGACAAACCACTCTCGGTTCCACTCAATATTTCAATGGAACGCGGCAGTAAAATAGCCATGGTTGGTGCAAATGGGATTGGTAAGTCCACACTTTTAAAAAGTATTCTTGGAATAATACAACCAGTTTCCGGCGAAGTTGAGCTTGGAGATTACCTTGAAATCGGTTATTTTGAACAGGAAAGTTCTCCTGATAACACAAATACATGCCTCAATGAAATATGGGAAGAATTTCCTTCATACACACAATATGAAGTACGTTCGGCACTCGCTAAATGTGGTCTCACAACAAAACACATTGAAAGTCAGATTCGTGTATTAAGCGGTGGCGAGCAGGCGAAAGTCCGACTTTGTAAACTCATTAACCGCGAGAGCAACATCCTTGTGCTCGATGAGCCAACCAACCATCTTGACGTTGATGCCAAAGATGAACTAAAGCGTGCTTTAATGGAATATAAGGGAAGCATACTGATGGTCTGCCATGAGCCTGAATTTTACGATGGTCTGGTAAATGAAGTATGGGACTGCAGCAAATGGACAACACTCTCAGTTTAAAATATTAATCAAAAATGTAATTTTTCATGTGCTTCGGCATGACAGTTGAGTTTAAAGAAAGAAGTATCAATTATGGAAGAAAAAACTAATGTAATGCGTATCCTTGAACAAAAAAAAATAAAATATACAGCACACAGCTATATCAACACTGATGCGGTAAGTGGTGTTGACGTTGCGGCTGCCTTAAATGAAAATCCGGATAAAGTTTTTAAAACACTTGTAACAGTTGCAAAATCAGGCAAAAATTACGTTTTTGTAATTCCTGTTGCAAAAGAACTTGATTTGAAAAAAGCAGCCAGGGCTGTTGGGGAAAAATCAATTGACATGTTAAAATCAAAGGAGCTTCTGCCTCTTACAGGTTATATTCATGGTGGATGTTCACCTATCGGAATGAAAAAAGTTTTCCCTACAACATTTCAACATGAAGCCGAAAACTTTGATACAATCATATTCAGTGCCGGAAAAATAGGCTATCAGGTAGAGATGCCTTTATCTTCACTTTCAAAAATAATCCGATATCAGACGGCAGATATAGTCATTGAGGAGAATGTTAATGAATAATAAAATAAAATTACGCACTCCGGGATACTATAAAAATTTTCACTGCATTTCCTCAGAATGTAAAGATAATTGCTGTGTTGGCGGCTGGCAGATTGACATTGACGAAGAAACCGCAGAGTATTACAGCACAGTAAACGGAGATTTCGGAAAAAAATTACGTGACAATATTGATTATGATAATCTTTGCTTCAAACTCAAAGACGGAAAATGTCCTTTTCTTGACAATAATAATCTGTGTGGCATCTATAAAGAACTGGGGGAAGAACATATCGGAATTGTCTGTGATCAGTTTCCACGTTTTACAGAATATTTCGGTAATGTAAAAGAACGCGGAATCGGTCTTGCCTGTGAAGAGGCTGCAAAAATAATTTTAACGGACCGCAGCAATTTTTCTTATTCAGAAACAGATACCGACGAAGATGTCTTTGATGACAGTGAATTTGACAGCAGTCTTGCAGATATGCTTATGCTGTTACGTGACGAATTTATGTATGTAATTGAAAAAACTGATTATACTTTTAATCAAAAAATGATAATCATTATTAATATAGCTGCAGATTTTCAAAACCATATTAATAACAATGATTACAATTCAATGAACAAACTATACAAAAAAATAAAACAGCACGACTTCAATAGCTGCTTTATAAGCGATTTCCGCCAGATTTCATTTAATGAACTTGAACAAAATATGGCATCTGTATGGTACGCATATCTTGAACTAGAAACTCTGGGAGATGAATGGCCTGATTTTGCAGATAAAATAATGGATTTTCTTCATCCTGAAAATTCGAATGCTTCTGAAAATAACGAACGTGAAAGCAGGAAAATACAGTACAATCAGGCTTTTGAAGAATATACTAAATATCTTAATTCATATTATGCCGAAAATACTGCTGAGCTTGAAAATATTTTAAAATATTATATTTTCAGATATCTGTTAAAAGCCTCATATGACCATGATTTATTCGGAAAAATACAGCTTGCAGCTGCGAATATTGCAATTCTGCGTGATATGGAAATTTATCGTTTCATCCAAAATGGCAACAATTTTTCATCTGATGACCGAATGGATATTATTCATATCTTTTCGCGTGAAGTTGAATATTCTGAAGATAATCTTGAAACACTTGCCGAGGAGTTCATATTTGATGATATATTCAAATCTGAAAATATTATAAAATTATTCAATTTTAGTTATTGACAATTATAAATCACGGCGTATAATAAAGACAATTTAATAAAGCAAACCGTTGAAGTGGAGATAAAAATGAAAGATGTACTTACAGAGAGTCAGGAAAGCTGAGAACCTGGCAGCAACAATTCATTAAATGGACCACGGAGGGCATGGTCAAAGGATTTTTACTTAATCTTAGTATTCCATGACGTAAGGCATACGTTAATTGCCAAAGATATGTTTGTATCTTAATAAGTGTGTAAGTAATTATGAATCAAGGTGGCACCGCGGTGTACATTTTAACCGTCCTTGACTGGAAAGCATTGTATATGTTTTTCGGTCAGGGACTTTTTTATTTGCATAAAAACGGATTTTGCTTCGGAAAAACTAGGAGGACAAATCCTCTGCTCCCAGGAGCGGTCGCATTTTTCCTTCGGAAAAACTAGGAGGATTATTATGATTAAAGAAGCTATTAGTTTATTGGTTCAGCGTAAGGATTTAAGTTCTGAAATGATGTCTGATGTTATGGAAGAAATTATGACAAATCAGGCTACTGATGCACAGAAAGCATCATTTTTAACTGCTCTTGCCATGAAAGGCGAGACTATCGGTGAAATAACAGCGGCAGCAAAGGTTATGCGTGCCCATTGTGAAAGATTTTTAAATGATATGGATGTACTTGAAATTGTGGGAACCGGCGGAGATGGTTCTAACACATTTAACATATCAACATTGTCTGCACTAGTTACATCGGCAGCCGGAATTCCTGTTGCAAAGCACGGCAACAGAGCTGCTTCAAGCAAATGTGGAACTGCTGACTGCATTGAGGCTCT
>OJMJ01000946.1_pt1 | contig 13144 bp, 9 predicted proteins | sample 1597181 | NCBI WGS metagenome assembly OJMJ01 (sample SAMEA2452126, study PRJEB22498) | human gut metagenome | biome: human feces; feature: human gut; material: feces | place: Australia | collected 2012
AGTATTGAATATACAAGGAATAATTCAATAATAGAAAAAATTAATTTTAATATTATTGCAAAGGCTGAAATTAATACTTATTTATCTTGGAATAAAATAAAAGAAAAGACTATTTGTATTTAAAATTTACATAGTAATATAAATTTTAAATGATAAGTTTTAATTTAGAAAGAAGCTATTGTCTAAATTTGATAATGGCTTATTTGTAATTGATTTTATTTGAAGTAAGTTAAAAATTTTATTATATTTTAATTTAAAAAGTAAAATTTATAGTTTAAGGGAGAAGGTGAAGTATATTAATGTAGCTTTATTACTATATAGTTGTGTTATATCAAAATGTTGTCAACAATAATTTAATATAACACAACTATATATAGAAAATTAATATATTATAAAATATTAAGTTAAAAAAAGAATTTATAGTATTACATAATAATTTAAAATTTATTTGATTAAAATGTGAAATATAAATACCAAATATCTTAAAAGTATGTTAAAATTGTAATAAATTAACAAAATGGTAATATTATTATAAATGTAAAAGAAAGTAGTGAGATAACAAGTTTTATGCTATATATGGGAGGAAGGTATGAACTTTAAGATATTAAATGATAATATTAATTTTTCAAATGAATTTGTTAAATTAAATGAAATAAGAGGTATATTTTTAGAAGAGGCTCTTAACTCTGTTTCTACATTTAGAAATAAATTCAAAGAAAAATTTAATGATAATGAACAAGTAAAAAAGGATGCAGAAGCTTTTGGATATGAATATTTAAAACAATATATATCAAAAGCTATTGGTATTATAAAGGATTTTAATGTAAAAAATATAAATGAAGATGAATTTTTTAAAGATTATTATTTATTAAAGTATTATACTTGGGAAAATACAATAAATGAAATAAAAAATAATGAGAAGTCATCTAAAGATGAAAGTAATATAATATTACCTAAGTTAAATATTAGTTCAGGATTAATAAAAACTCCTTATGAAATTAAAGAAAAAGAAATAGAATTTAATGAACAAAAAATTAAATCCAATATTTCTAATGAAATTTTAGATAAGCTTTCAAATTCAATGATGGAAAGTATATTTAATATTAATTTTGCAATTATAGATTTTTTAAATGATAATAATGTAAAAGATGTAGAAAATTATAGTGATATAAAAAAGATGAAAAAATCTAACAAATTAATTAAAGAATTATTGAAAAATGAAGTTTCAAAGGGAAGAGAAATTGCAACAATTAAAGAGATAATACAACTTAATCCTTATAATGAAAATATATATAAAGCATTATTATATAAGTATGGAGATAAGGATAATGAATTAGAAAGATTAGGTGAATTTTTAGGATATAACAATATTCATAATTATAAAGAAAAGCTATTAAATGAATATTATAAAACATTAAATACTAGTACAAATGATAGTATAGTTAAGTCAAAGGAAAATTTAATTTTATTTGCAAATAAGTTAAGTATTAAAGACTATAATATGTATATTGAAAAATTAGATGAGTTATTAAATAAAGAAAATTTAAAAGATACTAATGAGTTAGAATTAAAAGAAAATGAATTAAATGATGGAAAAGTTGTTAATACAAAAAATGAATTAAATGAAAATAAAATAGTAAAAGAAACAGAAGTATTAAATAGTAATGTTATAAATGAAGTTGATCCAAAGGAAAATATTGAAGTATCTACTGTAGATTTAGACATAGAACCTAATGGAAATAATGAATTAAAAGGAAATAAGAAAAATGCTTCAAATAAGGGATTAATTATAACTACTTGTGTTTTATCTTGTATTTTAGGCGTTTATTTATTAATGACATTGTATTTTAATAGTCATTTTTTCTTTAGAACATCAATTAATAATATAAGTATATCAGGAAAAAGTAATAAATCTGCTCAAGAATTAATGAGTAATAATGCAAATGAATATGTTCTTACTATTGAAGAAAGAAATAATAAAACAGAAACAATAACTGGAGAAAGTATATCACTTAAATATGATTTTTCTAATAATATTGATAGAATATTAAAAAGTCAAAATCCATTTTTATGGATATCATCAATATTTAGACATAAAAATTATGAGTTTACTGATGGAATTAATTATGATGAAAGTTTATTAAATAAATATATTTCAGAATTAGATGCACTTAACGAAAGTATGGTAACTAATCCTATTAATGCAAAGCTTAATTATAATGATGGTAAATATGAAATAATAAAAGAAGATATAGGAAATAAAGTAAATAGGGATTTATTAAATTCAAAAATATTAGAAAAAATAATAAGTGCAAATAAAACATTAAATTTAGATGAAGAAGGATGTTATGAAAGTCCTATTTATACATCTAAATCAAAGGAAGTTATTGCAGCAAAAGATACTGCTGATAAATATGTAAAGGTAAAAATAACATTTAATGTTAATGGAAATTCTGAGAATATTGATGGTAATATGATTAGTCAATGGATAGTTGTAGGAGAAGATTTTAATGTTTCTTTAAATGAAGATGCTATTAGAGAATATACAAACCAATTAGGAGACAAGTATGATAACATTGGAGAAACAAGAACAGTTACTAGATGGTCTGGTGAACAAATTAAAATTAGTACAACTCCAGGAATTTATTATGTAGATAGAAATACAACTATTTCAGAAATTGAAGATGCAATTAAAAGTGGAAAATCTGTAACTAAGGATTTAACATTCAAAACACCAACTGCAACTGATGAATATGTTCTTAATACATTTGTTGAAGTTGATTTAACAAATCAAACTGTAATATATTATAAGAATGGTGAAGTTATAACTCAAGGAAATGTAGTAACAGGCAATGTAAGTCAAGGTCATGCAACTCCAGCAGGTGTATATAAGTTAGATTGGAAAGCAAAAGACTATGTATTAAGGGGGCAAGGATATGCTTCACCAGTAAACTTTTGGATGCCTTTCAATGGGGGCATTGGACTTCATGATGCAAGTTGGAGAAGTCAATTTGGAGGATCAATATACAAGACTAATGGTTCACATGGATGTGTAAATATGACATATAGTGTAGCAAAAGCTATTTACGATAATATAGAAGAACACACAACAATAATTTGTAAGTATTAATTTATAAATAAAATGGTATAGATCTTATCAAATTAAATTATTTGAAATAAATTTGATAAGATCTTTTTATTAAATATAACTAAAACATTAATAAATTTAAGAAAAAATGGTATTTACAAAGAAAATCTTCATGGTATAATACCAATAAGTGAATTTGTAAAAATAACTCGTATAAAATCGGTAATCGGTCCGAAAGTTTCTACCTGCTGACCTTAATTAGCAGACTACGAGGTGTTGTTAAATGCATAAAATTATGTGAAATTGGATATTCAACACTTCTAATATATTTAGAAGTGTTATTTTTTTATTAATGTTAATTTAGGAGAGATAATACAAATGGAAAGTTTAAAAGAACGTATATTACAAGATGGAAAAGCATTAAGCGAAACAGTTTTAAAGGTTGATTCATTTTTAAATCATGGTGTAGATGCAAAATTAATGTATGAAATAGGAAGTTGTTTTAAAGAGTATTATAAGAAGCATGGAATAACAAAAATATTTACAATAGAAAGTTCAGGAATTGCACCTACTGTAATGACTGCAATGCAAATGGAACTTCCAATGGTTACATTAAAAAAGCAATCTTCTAAGATATTAAATGGAAATGTATATCAAACTACTGTACATTCATTTACTAAGGGATCAGATTATGAATTAACTTTATCTAAGGATTACATTTCAGAAGATGATAATATATTAATAATAGATGACTTCTTAGCTAATGGAGAAGCTGCATTAGGAGCAATAAGATTAGTTGAAGAAGCAGGAGCTAAAGTTGGAGGAGTTGGAATAGTAATAGAAAAATCATTCCAACCAGGAAGAGCTATTTTAGATAAAAAAGGATATGATGTATATTCATTAGCTAGAATTGGAAAACTAGGAAAGGGAATTATAGAATTTATATAAGAAAAATTTTACAACTTCCTATATATAAATTGGGAGGAAATGCCATGAAATTAAATATGAATAAAGAAGAGCTTAGAAAATTTCTATTGCATGCACCACAATCTAGTATTATTAAATATGAAGAAAATATTCATCCAGTAGATATACTAGATGTTTTACGTGATTATCCAAAAGATAAAAAAGATATTTTAAATAGATTACCAGAAGAATTAATTGCAGATATTATAGATGAAGCTGAAGATGATGAAAAATATTTAATTTTAATGGAATTTTCAGAAAATAAGCAAAAAAATATTGTTGAAGAAATGTCATCAGATGAATTAACAGATTTACTTGGAATGTTAGATGAAGAACAAGTAAATAAAATATTAGCAAAAATGACAGATGAAGATTCAAGAAAGGTACGTCAATTATTAAGTTATGATCCAGATACTGCAGCAGGAATAATGGCAACAGAATTTGTTTCACTTAAGGAAAACATGACTGTAGAGGAAACATTAAAGTATCTGCAAAGCTGTGGTGAAGAAAGTGAAAATATTTATGATTTATATGTGGTAGATAGTTTTGATAGACTTAAGGGTGTAATATCATTAAAAGAATTAGTAACTCATAATTTCAATACAAAAATATCAGATATAATTCATACAAAGGTAGAAAGTGTACTTTTTAACACTGATCAAGAAGAAGTAGGACATAGATTTGAAAAGTATGGATATTTAACAATGCCTGTAGTTGATAGTTATAATAGACTTTTAGGTATTGTTACAGTTGATGATGTTATGCAAATATTAAGAGATGAAACTACAGAAGATATACATCGTTTAGGTGGAGTAGATGAAGGTGAAAAGGTTGATGGGGCATTAAGGGATTCTGTTAAAAGTAGATTACCATGGTTAATTATAAATTTATTTACTGCAATTTTAGCTTCAGCAGTAGTTGGCTTTTTTGAAGGAACAATTCAAACTGTAGTTTCTTTGGCAACATTTATGCCAATAGTTACAGGGATGGGTGGAAATGCAGGAACACAAACACTTACAATAATAGTTAGAGGATTAGCCTTAGGAGAACTTAATTTTAAAAATATGAAAAAAGTATTTTTAAAAGAAGTTGGGGTAGGATTAGTATCAGGAATAGTAATTGGAGTTATTATAGGAATTTTAGGATTTATTTGGGAAGGTAATTTCATGTTTGGAATAGTAATTGGAGTTGCAATGATATTAAATATGATAGTAGCTACTATTACAGGATATTTAGTTCCAATTGTTTTAAAGAAGTTTAAGGTGGATCCTGCATTAGCATCATCAATATTTGTTACAACATTTACTGATGTTTTAGGATTTTTCTTTTTCTTAGGATTAGCAACAATATTAATTCAATATTTAATGTAAAATTTAATAATATAAATAATTTAACCCCAAAAGTAATTTATTTCTTTTGGGGTTAAATTATTTATATAAAAGAAAATATGTATGATAAAAATTATAAATCAATAGGTAAAAGTTAATTTGTTTTATATAAAAGAAAAACAAGGGCATTAGCAGACTACCCTTGTTTAAAAACCTATTTATGCCTGGTAGGTTTATATAATTATTGTACCATAAAAATACAGTAATTTAAATGTTATATAGAGATAATTTTATTAAATAGGATTTTTTATAAGATTTTACAAAAGATAAGTTAAAGGATATAAAATTATAAATTTAAAATAAAAGTTACTTTAATATAAGTATTTATTTTCATAAATTATAGATAAAAAATAAAGTTAAAGTTTTCTAAAAAAATGTTGACTAATTTACTAAGATAAGCATATAATAAAAGTATAAACATATGAACAGTTATTCATATGTTTATGGGGTGAATTTATAAAATTATTTTTAATATAAACAATATAGTTAGGGACGTGAAATTAATATGGAAAATAAATCAGAATCTTGTTCATGTAACGTAATTCATAAGGAGGTAGTTGAAAATGTTAAAAATAAATTACCTAAAGAAGAAACATTATATGATTTAGCCGAATTATTTAAAGTATTTGGTGATAGTACTAGAATAAAAATAATATGCTCATTATTTGAATCAGAAATGTGTGTATGTGATTTATCAGTATTATTAAATATTAGTCAGTCAGCTATTTCACATCAATTAAGAGTATTAAAATCAGCAAGGCTTGTTAAGTTTAGAAGAGCTGGAAAAGTAATTTATTATTCATTAGATGATGAACATATCAAGCAAATATTTGATGCTGGATTACATCATATTACTGAATAAGTATAGAGATTTTAAAATATAAAATTTTTATGGGAGGGATAGTAAATTGGAAATAAGGTTAGTTTTAAATGGATTAGACTGTGCAAATTGTGCTAATAAGATAGAAACTAAAGTTAATAAAATTAATGGAGTTAAAGAAGCAACTGTTAATTTTTCAACAACATTATTAATAGCTGAAATAAAAGAAGAAAGCTTAAAGGGTGAAATAATAAATGAAATAAAATCAATTGTTAAAAAATTAGAGCCAGATGTAAAAGTAGAGGAAAAATTAAATAATACGGTAATTAAAAATACAACTAGTGAATGTAAAGATAGCTGTTGTTCTACAAGTTTTGAAAATGGTGAAGTAAAAAAATGTACTGAAAAAACAAAAATTAATAAAAATGAGACACATAATCATACACATAGTAATGGTTTAAGTGAAAATAATGCTGGAGTAATTGAGTATATAAAAGAAAATATAATGCTTATAATTGGAACATTAATATATTTAGTTGCATTAGCTTACAATGGAAATAATAATTCGGTATCTATAATATTATTTATTGCAAGTTATCTTGTAATTGGTGGAGAAGTAATTTTAACTGCATTAAAAAATATTACTAATGGTGAAATATTTGATGAAAATTTCCTTATGAGTATTGCTACAATTGGAGCATTTTTTATTGGTGAATATCCTGAAGCTGTTGCAGTAATGCTATTTTACCAAATTGGAGAGGTATTCCAAGGATATGCTGTAAATAAGTCAAGAAAATCTATTTCTTCTCTTATGAATATTAGAGCAGATTATGCAAATGTTTTAAGAAGTAATAATGAAGTTAAAGTATCTCCTGAGGACGTAAGTTTAAATGAAGTAATATTAATAAAGCCAGGAGAAAGGGTTCCATTAGATGGAGTGGTTTTAAGTGGAGAAAGTTTTTTAGATACTTCAGCATTAACTGGTGAATCAGTGCCTCGTGAAATTAAAGCTGGAGATGAAATTTTATCAGGTGAAATAAATAATAGTGGCGTTTTAAAAGTAAGAGTAACTAAGGAGTATGGAGAATCAACTGTTGCAAGAATATTAGAATTAGTTGAAAATGCATCAAATAAAAAGGCTCCTACAGAAAAATTTATAACAAAGTTTTCAAAGATATATACACCTATTGTTGTATTAGTAGCAGTGTTAGTAGCTATTATTCCACCTATTTTTATTAAAGGTGCAGTATTTTCAGAGTGGTTATATAAAGCATTATCTTTATTAGTTGTATCTTGTCCTTGTGCATTAGTAGTATCAATTCCATTAGGATTTTTCTCAGGTATAGGTGCAGCATCTAAGAAAGGTGTATTAGTTAAGGGGGGAAATTATTTAGAAGCACTTAAGGAAAGTGAAATAATAGTATTTGATAAAACTGGTACCTTAACTAAAGGTGTATTTAAGGTTACAAGCATTAACGCAAAAAATATTAGTAAAGATGAATTATTAGAAATAACAGCATTAGGTGAAGCAAATTCTAACCATCCAATTGCAGTATCTATTGCAGAAGCATATGGAAAGAAAATTAATAAAAATGAAATTGAAAGTTATAAAGAAGTTGCTGGTCATGGTGTTGAAGCAATAATAAGGGGGAAAAATGTCTTATTAGGAAATTCAAAATTAATGATTAAAAATAATATTTTTTATGATAAAGTAAATACAATTGGGACTATAGTTCATATTGCAATTAATTCAGAATATAAAGGAAATATAATAATTTCAGATGAAATAAAGGAAAATGTAAAAGAAGCAATAGTAGAATTAAAAAATGCAGGAATTAAAAAGACTGTAATGCTTACTGGAGATAGTAAGGAAGTTGCTGAAAAAGTTGCAAATGATATTGGAATTGATGAAGTATACTCTGAATTATTACCAAGTGATAAGGTAAATAAATTAGAAGAAGTTTTAAATAAAAAAGTAGGAAATGGTAAAGTATTATTTGTTGGTGATGGAATTAATGATGCTCCAGTTTTAGCTAGAGCAGATATTGGAATTGCCATGGGAGGAGTAGGATCTGATGCGGCAATTGAAGCAGCTGATGTAGTATTAATGAAAGATAAAATAGAATCTATTTCAGATGCTATAAGAATATCAAGAAAAACAAATAAGATATTATGGCAAAATATAATTTTCTCATTATTTATAAAGGTTGTTGTTATGATATTAGTTGTAGCAGGATTAACAAATATGTGGGCTGCTGTATTTGCAGATGTTGGAGTAACTTTATTAGCAGTATTAAATTCAATGAGGATAATTCGATGAATATTGACAAATTATAATAAGATAATTATAATTAAATAAGTCCAGAAAAATTTTAGGCAAAAGGGAATGGTGTACAAGATCATTTTAGCTCTTGTTGCAAAGTAGAAAGGTTTTAAGCTTGACTACGAATATTTATGAGACTTATGTATAACGCATCTGCTACGTTATACATAAGTCTCTGTTTTTAGGAAAAATAATAAGATATATTAAAATTGTTAATACTATATTTATTAATATAGTATTAATTAAATTTAAAAATAGAAAAAAATGAAATTTTATAATGTAAATAAAATTTTTTACAAATTATTAAATTAATAGATTAAAAGTGAAAAGTATGTTATTATATTATCAAAGTTTAGTAAAAGGAAAATTATTGAATAGATTAAGGAGATTCATATACTATGGAAAAAAAGAAAAATGTCTCTATGGCAGTAATTAAAAGATTACCAAAATACCATAGATATTTGAAAGAGCTGATGAGAAATGATGTAGATAGAATTTCATCAAAAGAATTAGGTGAAAAAATAGGATTTACAGCATCTCAAATTAGACAAGATTTAAATAATTTTGGGGATTTTGGGCAACAAGGTTATGGCTATAATGTAAAGGAATTGTATAAACAAATTAGCTTAATTTTAGGGTTGGATAAAGAATATACTGGAGTAATAATAGGTGCTGGTAACCTAGGGCAAGCAATTGCTAATTATAGCAGATTTTCAGAATTAGGATTATTTATTGATGGAATATTTGATGCAAATCCAAAACTTATTGGAATGAGAATAAGGGATGTAGAAATAAAGGATATTGATATATTAGGTAATTATTTAGAAAATAATAATATTAATATTGGAATTATTTGTGTTCCAAGAATTAATGCACAAAAGGTTTGTGACCTTTTAGTTAAGGGTGGAATAAAAGGAATATGGAACTTTGCACCAGTAGATTTAGTAGTACCAGACGATGTTAAGGTTGAAAATGTTCATTTATCTGAAAGTTTATTGACATTAGTATATTTAATGAAATAAGAATAAATTTAAAAAAATAACAAATTAAAAAAAAGTTTTGAAAAAACTTAATTTTAATTTGTTATTTTTTTATCTACAAAAGTATAAAATTTTTCATAGCTTAAAGTTATCAATATTAATGTATATGAAAATTTAAAACTATAAGATTGATAACATTTAAAAGTTTATATAAATTAATAAATGTTTTATTAATTTTATAATTGAAATTATAAAATTAAGATAGTTAAACCAAACATTAACAAGAAATAAATTGAAAAAATGTAATATTTATACCGAATAGTAAAATATTAATTGCAAATGGTAAAATTAGATATTATAATTAAAAGTAGGTTATGATTATTCAGAATCTTCTAACCAAAGATGAGGAAAAAGAATGTTTTTTTGAATTGATTTGTTAATAATATAACAAAGAAAAGGGTGTTTATGTGAAAAAATGGGTATAAAGGGGAAGAAGAATTTATGGAAATCAAAAATGTTATTTTAGAACAAGAATTAAAAAATTTAATTCTTGAAAAGGAAGGTAAATTAGCTATTGTAACAATAAATAGACCTAAAGCATTAAATGCTTTAAATTCAGAAACTTTAAAGGAACTAGATTCAGCAATTACTAATATTGAAAATGATAATAATATTTATTGTGTAATAATTAAGGGGGCAGGAGAAAAATCTTTTGTTGCTGGAGCTGATATAGCAGAAATGAAGGATTTAGATGCAAAAGGTGGAGAAGAATTTGGTTTTTTAGGTAATAAAGTTTTTAGAAAAATTGAAAGCTTAAATAAGCCTGTTATAGCTGCGATATCTGGATTTGCCTTAGGTGGAGGTTGTGAATTAGCAATGGCTTGCGATATTAGAATTGCTTCAGAAAAAGCTAAGTTTGCTCAACCGGAAGCTGGACTTGGAATTACACCAGGGTTTGGTGGAACCCAAAGATTACCTAGAATAGTTGGCTTAGGAAAAGCTAAAGAAATGATTTACACATGTGCAATGATTAAGGCTGATGAAGCATTAAGAATTGGATTAGTTAATAAGGTTGTTCCATTAGAAAATTTAATGGATGAAGCAAAGAAAATGGCAGATGTTATTTGTGCAAATGCTCCAATAGCAGTAAGACAATGCAAAGATGCAATAAATAGAGGAATGCAAGTTGATATAGATAAAGCAATTGAAATTGAAGCAAATGATTTTGGACAATGCTTTGATTCAGAAGACCAATTAGAAGGAATGACTGCATTTTTAGAAAGAAGAGAAAAGAACTTTAAAAACAAGTAAAAGGTAGTTAGTGACAAGTGACAAGTGGCAAGTTACAAGTTAAGGAAAAAATTCAGTTAATGACGAATTTTGGAAAAATATATTTTAAGAAACTCCCTAAGGAGTTTCAACTAAAAACTTGTCACTTATCACTTGGAACTTGTCACTAGTTAAAAAGTATAAAAGGGTTTTGTTATTTAATTAAATTTAAATATATAGATGTGTATTGCAGAAAATTTTGTATTTCACGCATAAAGATGGTATTACAGGGAGGTAAAAAAGTAATGGATTTTGGATTAACTAGAGAACAAGAGTTAGTGAGACAAATGGTTAAAGAATTTGCAGTTAATGAAGTAAAACCAATAGCTGCTGAAATCGATGAAACAGAAAGATTTCCAATGGAAAATGTAAAGAAAATGGGCGAGCTAGGCATGATGGGTATTCCATTCCCTAAGGAGTTAGGTGGATCTGGCGGCGATGTATTATCATATATAATAGCTGTTGAAGAATTATCAAAAGTTTGTGCAACAACAGGGGTTATTCTTTCAGCTCATACTTCACTTTGTGCTTCGTTATTATATGAAAATGGAACTCCAGCACAAAAGGAAAAATACTTAGTACCACTTGCAAAAGGAGAAAAAATAGGTGCATTTGGTTTAACAGAACCAGGAGCAGGAACAGATGCTGCTGGACAACAAACTACAGCTATTTTAGAGGGAGATAATTATATCTTAAATGGATCAAAAATATTCATTACTAATGGTGGAGTAGCTGATACTTTTATAGTGTTTGCAATGACTGATAAGTCTCAAGGAACTAGAGGAATATCTGCATTTATAGTTGAAAAAGATTTCCCAGGATTCTCAATTGGTAAGAAAGAAGACAAGTTAGGAATTAGAGCATCTTCTACAACTGAACTTATATTTGAAGATTGTGTAATTCCAAAGGAAAACTTAGTAGGAAAAGAAGGTAAGGGATTTGGTATAGCAATGAAAACTCTTGATGGAGGAAGAATTGGTATAGCTGCTCAAGCTTTAGGAATTGCAGAAGGAGCTTATGATGAAGCTGTTAAATATATGAAGGAAAGAAAGCAATTTGGAAGATCATTATCAGCATTCCAAGGATTACAATGGATGATTTCTGAAATGAATACAAAGATAGAAGCTGCAAGACATTTAGTTTATAAGGCTGCATGGCTTAAACAAAATAAACTTCCATATGGAGTTGATGCTGCAAGAGCTAAGTTATTTGCTGCTGAAGTGGCTATGGAAGTAACAACTAAGGCTGTTCAAATTCATGGTGGATATGGTTACACTAAGGATTATCCAGTTGAAAGAATGATGAGAGATGCTAAGATAACTGAAATCTATGAAGGAACTTCAGAAGTTCAAAAGATGGTTATTTCAGGTAGCTTATTCAGATAGGAGGAAGTTATAAAATGAATATAGTAGTTTGTGTAAAACAAGTTCCAGATACAACAGTTGTTAAGATAGATCCTAAGACTGGTACATTAATAAGAGATGGTGTTCCATCAATTATTAATCCAGAAGACAAGCATGCATTAGAGGCAGCATTACAATTAAAAGAAGCTCATGGTGGAAAGGTTACAGTTGTTTCAATGGGACTTCCAATGGCTAAGGCTGCATTAAGAGAAGCTTTATGTATGGGAGCTGATGAAGCTATTCTTTTAACAGATAGAGCACTAGGAGGAGCTGATACATTAGCAACTTCAAAATCTCTAGCTGGAGTAATTAAGAAGTTAGATTATGATATAGTATTTGCAGGAAGACAAGCTATCGATGGAGATACAGCACAAGTTGGTCCAGAAATAGCTGAACATTTAAATGTACCACAAGTAACTTATGTACAAGGAGTAGAAGTTACTGAAGATGGTTTAGTAGTTAATAGAGCATTAGAAGATGGATACGAATTAATTAAAGTTCAAACTCCAGTACTTTTAACTGCTATTGAAGAATTAAATCACCCAAGATATATGAATGTTCAATATATCTTCGATACTGCAGAAAAAGAAGTTAAAGTTATGACTGCAGCAGATCTTGATGTACCAGTTGAAGAATTAGGATTAAAAGGTTCTCCAACAAAGGTTAAGAAATCTATGACTAAAGAAGCTAAAGGTGCAGGGGAAATTGTTAAAGAATCAGCTCCAGAAGCAGTAGCATATGTATTAGGAAAATTAAAAGAGAAGCACTACATCTAAGATAATAGGAGGGAATTTTGAGATGAATATATCAGAATATAATGGCGTTTGGGTATTCGCTGAACAAAGAA
>OJMJ01000948.1_pt1 | contig 13131 bp, 14 predicted proteins | sample 1597181 | NCBI WGS metagenome assembly OJMJ01 (sample SAMEA2452126, study PRJEB22498) | human gut metagenome | biome: human feces; feature: human gut; material: feces | place: Australia | collected 2012
GTGTGGATGGCAAAAGCCTAGATGGTATGAGCGAGAAGCGAATAAGTGCTCTCATCGAAAGCATTAGGAGTTTCAGCTATCAGCCGAATCCTGCAAGGCGAGTGTATATTGAAAAGAAAAACAGCACAAAGAGCGCTTGAACTGGTCGGAATAAAAGAGCAGGCAGACAAGCACTGTAACAAGCTGTCGGGCGTACAAAAACAGCGTGCGGCTATTGCCCGTGCTATAGTCAACGATCCGTCTGTAATACTTGCGGACGAGCCTATGGGCGCACTTGACAGCAAAACCACCGAAGAGATAATGTCCGTTTTTGAAAAGCTGAACGAATCGGGCAAGACGATAATCATAGTAATCCACGACAAAGATATCGCCGCAAAATGCAGGAGGGTTATCGAGATAGCAGACGGCAGGATAGTCAGCGACAGTAAGAGTAAATAGCAGTGAAGTAAGCTATTTTTTCGGTAGAAGAAACAGAACTTAACAACTATAGGTTGTAATATAGACTTGTTTCAAACAGTTAGGTTGTTACAAATTAAAATGTATCCGGAATAAAACATTCGGGAAATTACTCCGGCAGAGGAAATTTATATTATCTCTGCCGGAGATATTAAGTCAGGGGGAAGCAACAATCATTGTCATCATACCACCGGGGAGTTATATAATTCAAAGCAAAATATGTTATAAAGCGATGGACTATTTTTGACAATCGTGATATAATTGTACTGTAATATTTGATTTATCTGTTATAACTTTTATTTTCACGGAGGAATTGCTTTGCTTTCGATATATCTCTCAATGGTCGAGACCGAGGAAGAAAAAGACTTGGTGACCGAGCTGTACAATACATATAAACAGATTCTGTTTAATGTAAGTATGTCTATACTGCATAATACAGCGGATGCGGAAGACGCTGTGCAGGAAACTTTTGTACGAATAATCAGCAATCTATCTAAAATTGACTGTGCAAATGAAAAACGCTCCAAAGCGTATATTTTTGTTGTTACCCGCAATATTTGTTATGATATTCTCAGAAAAAAACATAAGGTAGTTTTTCTTGAAGATGATAGAGAACTGGTAGATACTAATGCCGTTGACAATACAGAAATTCTTACTGATGTTCTGACTGTGCAAAATAATATAAAAATGCTGTCACCTTTGCTGAAAAATGTGTCAACCTTGTATTATGCGGAGGAATTTACAGTAGAACAAATATCAGGAATGCTCGATATAAGCGCAGAATCTGTTTATAAAGCAATTTCAAGAGCAAGAAATATTCTATTACAAAAACAAGGAGATATGAAAAATGACTAACGATGATGCTATAAAAATTGCTCTGAAAAATGAACTTATTTCAGATATCGAAGCTTATCAAACTCTCCCTAAGTATAAGATTTCACTTAAATTTGACAAAAAAATGAAGCATCTGCTTAAGAATTATGAAAATCGTGAATCAGCAAAGACCGGATATAAACGCATACCGCTAAAAAACCGCCTGCTTATTGCAGCTGTGATCATTCTTTCTGTGGCTATTATTACAGGCGGTACTTTGTATATCACCATGCGTTGGGCTGACTTCACGGTCAAGGAATATGACATTTTTGCGATGCTTTCTATCTCAAATGCCGAATCTTATCCTTTGAGTCTTGAAGAGCGATATGAATTCACATATAATGTTACAGGTTATGAAAAAGAAGTTATTGATGATGACGGCATTCGATTTTCAGTGAAATATTCAGATGCAAAAAATAAAAAGTGTATTTCATATTCACAGTCCATAAAGGATTTTTATACAACTGTCAGACTTAATATCGAAAATGCCATTACCTTACCAAAAGAAGTGATAATTAACGGAACAACCGCTATATATTATGAGACGTATTACGGAGAAAAGGGAGTAATATGGGATATCGGTGATTACATAATTGAGCTTGCTGCAACCGGATTTAGTGAAGATGAACTAATTTCAATGACAGAATTTGTGGAAAAGGTAGAATAATCAGTTTTATTAAAAAATAATGTCCATTTTTGTGAGTTTCCTACGTTATATATATAGAGCGTAAAAGCTCTTAATATATAGAAAAGGAGGAAAACGCATGAAAAAAATTGTATCAATTTTACTCATCTTCTCTGTTATTATCGCACTTTGTTTGAATGTATCAGCAGCATCTGTATATGATGTTGGTTCATTTACCAAAACAAGTTATCTTTCAATTACTAACGGTCAAGCGACCTGCAAAAGTAGTTACAGCGAAAGTAACGGTAATACTGCAAGTGTAAAAATCACGCAGTCTCTTGAAAAACATTCTTTTTTATGGTTCTGGGATACAGTCGGCGGAGAATGGACTACAAATTCTAAAAAAAGTTCAGTTTCGTTTACGAACTATAAAAGCGGTCTTGCAAGCGGTACATATCGTGTAAAATCGGTTTTCACAGTCACGACAACAAGCGGACAGACCGAAACGGTTACCGTCTACAGTGCAGAGAAGACAATCAGCTGAGAGGGAACGCTGATAAAAACAAAATCAGACAGCATAAGGCTGTTACGGAAAGCTCATTTTGAGCGGAAAGGAAATTTATTATGAAAAAAATAGTTAAAGTAACAGTTGCCATTTTTATGTTAATCGCATTAACGGTTAATGCTTATGCTGCATCAACAATTACTAAGGACGGTTACTGCGGTAAAGTTGATTCTACAATATACGCAACATCCCAATATTCAAGGACTTTTAAAACAAGAACAACAACTCTTAAAGCTATTGATATTGACAATATAAATACCGGTATAGCACTTGCTGAAACATCAAGTGGCATAACCCTTGAAGATTGGCTGATTAAAGGTTATAGTACAAGAGAAGTTATTGCTGAATCCCATCTTTCGTATTCATCTCCTATAAACGCTGTTACGGTTTATGGCTCGCATAGTGCATATCATAATAACGTATGTGAATTCTATCAGTTCACAAATAGACAGTTTAACTGGTAAATATAACAAAGCGGAGCAACAGTAGTCCAAGTAGCACCGTTGAGCAAGCTTGGCGGTGCTACTATATTTTTCGGAGGTAATCATGAAAACTAAATTCCAAAAAGTACTTGCCATTTCACTTATCGCAATAATGCTTTGTTCCTGTGCAACAAAAGAAAAAGATAATTTTGACAGTGCTTCAAACCCATTTGATGCAAGCGCACAGGAGAATATGCCGCCGGATTCCGATAATGCAAAAGAGCTTTATGAAAGGTATCAGACAGGCGGTGCAAGTGTGGATTTTTCCAAAATGGACGGCAAAGATACTTTAGAATATAACGGCAGTCCGATTGAAATAACCTTTTCATTTGATACAAGCGAAAATGAGTATGATATGACTGAGGGATTTGTGGCGTTTATTTGCGGCGTGCCGCAGATGATTTCGGCTGACGGCGGAGAAACTTCCGAAATGGCTAAGGTTACATACGAAAAGAAAACAACCACCGAAACCACATTAACCGTCAATCCGAGAATCACCGAGGATTTGAAGGGACAGGACGAGCTTACGCTTATGATAGCAAGTTTGCACAGCGTTGATTATGTGCCTCAGGGAAAATATGCCGGATATGGATTTAACAACATTCATTCAAGCAGTCCTCTTTGCTATTATAAGCTGAAGATAAATGCTCAGCCTGAGATTATAAACCTTGACGGCAAGATCGAATTTGAGAATGTAAATGCTTCCGATAAGTCACTTGAAAACTATAATCTTAAAAATGCAGGGGAAATCGGTGACGACTGCATGATGAAAATGTACAGTGTAGAAAACCAATCTCCGCGCCTTGTCCTTGACGGCAGTAAGCAGAGCTTAGATCTGGTTTTTAACGGTATGAACGCCGACAGGTTCTATGTATATTTGTATGTAAATATGCAGCGTGTAAAATTTGACGGTTCGGATTATGCGGTTGTTAATTCAAAATCGGGTTTTGTTCCGAAATTAACCGTGACACTTGATAATCTCAGTTCAAGAGATGTGATATATGCAATAGCTGTTTCGCCTGATTCTGAAAGTAAATTTCCGGCATACACAAAGACTATGAGCAGTTTGTGTTTTGCTCCGGATGATGAGATCCTTTCAGCAGGAAGCAACAGTGCAGGTGAGCAGACCGAAGCAGTGACTACCGATATATCAAAACCTGGCGACGCTCCCGATAATACCTCAACAGCGGTTTCGGACAACCCGATTTATAAATTTAAGCCCCTCGGATATCTGGACGATGACCAAAACCTTCTGCTTATGTATATTGATAATGACTTTAAAGTTTACGGCGAAGACAACGGTACATATTTTACTGTTTATGATGTAACGGCAAAAGAATTTATAAGCGGAAAATTTTTGCCTTATCAGCAGACTTTCACTGTTACTTACGGACAGGGCTGTTTTACGGTAATTGAAGGTAAAGCGTCTGAAGACAATCGCAGCCTTGCCGAGTGTATGGCAGTTACTTATAATGAAAAATTCGAAGAAATTCAGCGGGCGCATAATATGCCGATGTATTCAGGCGGTAATCAGTCTATATACAGTGCTTATTACTGCAAGGATATCGACAAATATCTCTGTGCTTATAAAGAAGAAATCAGCTCTTCTGAATATCTGACGGTACTGCTTAATACAGACGGCTCGGTTTACAAAGTGATTAACACAGACAGCGAAACAAGCGTATACAGCTTTTCTGTTGACGATGATAAAATCATATTGGGACGAAGATATGACGACTACCGCACAAAGATTCAGGTTATGGATTTTGACGGAAATATAATCGATGAAAAAACTATGTCAGCGGAATATGCAAATCTTGATGTAAACCGTTTCGGAAAATATATCGCTTTTCTTTCGTTAAAAAGATACGGTGAAGATGAAAATCCGGGTTCGGACAGCTTTGCGGTTCTTTATGATACAGAAACTGACAAACTTATGGAATTTACGCCTGAAACCGCTGACGAGGCAGGATGTATGGGTATTTCGCCTGACGGCAAAATTGCGGTAACTATGGATTATGAGGAAGTTGATGACGATGGTATTGTAACAGATCAGAAACAAACTCTGAGATATTATGATATCGAAAGCGGTAAAGTAATCAAAACCGTAAACGCCGATGACAAGCCGGCTTTGAATAATTTTGTAGTATATGATGATGGCGTTATTCAGACGGTACCGGGCTACAATAAGGAAAAGAATGAAAGAACGGAAACAGTTGTATTCTTTGACCGATTTGACGATTAAGGTGGAAAAATGAAACTCGAAATCAATCAACTCACGAAATCCTATAGCAAAGGCAAAAAAGCCCTCGACAGCTTTACCCTCACCCTTGAAAAAGGCGTGTACGGCATCTTAGGTCCCAACGGTGCGGGCAAATCCACGTTGATAAACTGCGTAACCGGTATAATAAAGCCTGACAGTGGCAGTATTGCTTTCACCGACGGCGACAGCCACGATTATATGTCGCACCTCGGCTTTTTACCGCAGAATCAGGACTTTTATCCGAATTTTACGGCAAGAGAGCTTATACTTTACTCTATGGCGCTGAAAAATGTAAAGGTCGATAATCCAAAAGCCTATGCCGACGGGATTTTAAAGCGTGTAAATCTGTATGACGACCGCAACAAAAAGGTCGGCGCACATTCGGGCGGTATGAAGCAAAGGCTCGGCATAGCGCAGGCACTTGTAGGCGAGCCAAAGGTCGTTATATTTGACGAGCCGACAGCAGGACTTGCCCCCAAGGAGCGTATACGCTTCAGAAATGTAATCTCATCGCTTGCGAATGATAAGATAGTAATTTTAGCAACTCATATCGTTACCGATATTGCTTTTATTGCCAAGAATGTTGTACTTATCGATGGCGGAAAGATGATAAGCTGTGCCTCACAAAGTGAGCTTTGCAATGATATTTACGGCAAGGTCTGGGAGGTGCTCACCGACTACGAAACAGGTATGGAGCTTATGCGGACAAAGCGCGTCAGCAATGTTATAAGCGAGGACGACAGATTCAATGTCCGGGTTGTAAGCAACGAGAAGCCGCACCCCGACGCCGTTAATGTTCAGCCTGCGCTTGAAGATGTGTGCATATACCACTTCGGAGAGATAGGTGAATGATATGCTGAAATACGAGCTTAAAAAGTACATACTGAAGCCGTCTGTAATAATCTGCCTTGCTGTTTTATTACTTGTAAACCTTGTCAAAGTGCTGGAGATTTATTGTCAGGGTTCGGGCAGACAAATTCTGTTTTCGGGAAAAGGCAGGATTGAAATAAGTAAAGATGTTCTTTATGAAAAATACGGCGGCGAGATAACACAGGAAAAAATCGAAAGCCTTAAAGCAGAACTGGCTGTTGCCGAACAAAAGCTCGAAGAATACGGTATCATAGAAGAACCGATCGAAAATACATACACGGGTTATCCGTACGGAGATGTCAACTTAATCAAAGATATTATTTCTTCATACGAATACGCATTGCTTTACACTAATACATCAAATGAGCTGTCAGACAGAGCGGCGGAAAAAGCCGCATTTTATGAAGGCAGAAACGAATACGATAAAAGAGAAAGCGAGCTGTACGAATATTGCTTTAAAGGCAGAGCCGCCGACAGCTATATAAATTCCGATGCATACACCAATATTTTCGATTATAAATTCTCAACCGTAATTTCAATGCTTCTGATAGTTCTTGCTGTATCTCCGATTGTTTCAAAGGAGTATGTTTTCGGATATCATAATCTAATAATATCATCGGGAAAACGAAAAAAGGTAATGCACGCAAAGCTGTTCACAGCTGCACTATTTACTGTTGTAATGTCGTTTGTCGTGTTTTTGTCCGATGTTTTCTATTGGAATCAGCTGTATGGTTTAAGCGGCTTCGGAGAGCCGATTTACACTTTGCAGGAATATGCGCTTTGTCCGCTTGATTTAAACCTGTTCGGAGCATTGGCGGTAACATATCTACTGAGACTTGCCATTCTGATGATGTTTACTTTTCTGACAACAGCTATATCCTCATTTTTCAAAAATGATATTTTGTCAATGACGGCAAGCATAGCGGCAGGGTTTATTCTGGTGATAGGCTCAGAGCATTTGCCCGGAGTTTTTAATCCTGTATCAATAATCGGTACAGACAGCATTTTTTCAGAATTTAGCGCGGTGAACATTATGGGCTTCCCAGTTTTCGCGTTTCTTGTTACATTAGCAGAAGTGATAATCCTTACAGTTATATTTGCCTTTATAACAGCGAAAAGAGGTCTGAAATGCTGTTAAAATTTGAATTTAAAAAAATATATTTCAAACAGTTTGCATTTTTCATCGCAATCGCCGTGATAGTAATAAAAGCTATATCATCTGTCGGGCTTTACGAACCCGACTATAGCAGTTTATCCGTACAACAGCAGAATTACTATCTTGAATGTATGGATAAATTCGGCGGAAAGCTGAACGATGAAAAAGAAGCCGCAATAATTTCATTACATAATGAAGCGGAAACAGCAAAAACAATGCAGGATAGAATAATCGAGAAAAATGCAAGCGGTGAATACGAAACGGTAGAAGCGTATTTTGCCGAGCTTGGCAAAGTGCCAGAAATAATTACAAAATATGATGCCGTTCAGCTATTATTCAGAAATTATTCAAGAGTCAGCACCGATAAAGAACACCTTGTTATGCTTCCTTCGGACGCAAAGGGCATGACCTGCGGCATTGAATACATCCTAATAATATTTATCTGTTACATTTCCGCTGTTATGTGCTATTATGAAAGAAAGTACAAAGCCGTTTACATCTCATCAACAAATGCGGTAAAAGGCTCTTTTTGCAGACTTTTAGCTTTGTTTTCGGTTATAGTATTATGCTGGATTTGTTTTGCGGTTATTGAACTGTTCTCTATAATTACTGTAATCGGCGCCGAAAACCTCTTTGTCGGGGTGGTATCGCTTCAGGCGTTTGCTAATACGCCATTTAAGGAATCCGGCATTTTAGCTGTATTTATTATGATTCAGCTGACAAAGCTATGCGGATATCTGCTTATATCTGCTCTCTGCATTTTACTCAGCACTTTAACAAAGAATCTTCCGTTATCTGTTTTCGTGCCTTTGGTTATAACTTGTGTGTGGGTATATCTGTTTACTCCCGAAAGCGTAACATTTTATTCTCCGTTTTCGCTTGTTCTCGGTTCTCCTTACTTTACGGGAGATTGCTATTTTATTGATACACACGGTTCGTTGTTGCTTATGTATACAGCACCGGACACTTGGTTGTTATGGCTGCTTATTTTTATTTCTCTGATTATTGTTCTTGTTTCGTTGATTATTTTTATAAAAAGCAATAAATGTAACATCAGGAAGAATCATTTTGCGCTGCCTGCCTTGCTGTTGTCTGTTGCATTCTTATCAAGCGGATGTTCCTCACATAATATCAGCGATGAAGCGGCAAACGGAGCAGTAATAGCAAGCAATAGCACAAATATCTATGTGCCGTATATTATAACAGATGACGATTATCAGGTTGTCGGAAGAAAAATAACCGTATACAATCAGAATCTTGATTTGATCGAGGATAGTATTATTCATGACATAACGCAAGGGAAAATTACAAGACAAATTCTTTACAGCGACGGATATTTATATTTTTATACCAATGATACGATAACCGACAGCAATGATATATACAAAATCAACCTTTCGGATTATCACGAGGAATGTGTCTTTGCTGAGCCGGATACAAATGAGATAAATATGTATCTTGATATTGTAAAGATCTACGGAAGTAAGAATCCGGATGATTATGATATACGAGGAATGAGCAAATACGGAGATGAGCTTTATATTCTGACAAACAGCAACAAGATTTTTGCTGTTAATGTTATTACAGGCATAAGAAGGCTCGTTCTTGAAGAACAATATATTCACTGTTTTTGTATGAGTAACAACGGGGCAATATTTTATATAAACGCAGACGGAAATCCGGTATGTTTTGATAATGAAAAAAAGATTGTCAGTGACCGGGTATTCAATAATGTATGCGCTGACGGAGAGTATGTCTACTGCACAAATAAAAAAGTAACATACAGATATAAAGTCAGTGATTTTTCTGAAGAAAAGTATGCAGATGTAGGCGAAATATATCAGGTTGAGAACGGAAAAGCGCTTTCATCAAACGGCATATACATTTCTGAGTATGGCAAGCAGACCAAAATATCGGAAGAAGGTAATCTGTTTTTGCTGGACGGGAAGATAGTCAGACAAAACGGTGAGCTATTGTCATTCGTTGAGGTGCAGTTATTCTGATAAAGTCGGGAGAAAACAGGCTGAACAGCAAAAGGCATGGAGTAAAGTATATACCGGCGGCAGCTGTATTGATGCTGACTATGCTGTTTTGCACCGCCTTCGGAAGTACACAACAGACAGAATGTGTTGATGCGCTGTCAAACACCGAGAACAGCCAATATGCCTTTAAGTTGAGGTATGAGGAGAAATATCAGCTGATGTTAAGATTATTCCTCGGGTGTTTAGTTTTAATAATTTCTTTCTGCTTTGCAGAAGTAACATGGGTATATATCTGCGTTGTAGTTATAGAACTATGCCCTAGTAATTTCTGAATATATCTGATATCAACATCCTGTTCCAACAAGAGCGTTGCAAAAGAGTGCCTGAACATATGCGGGGTTATATGTATAGATATACCGCACGCTTTACAATAAGAATTAATCATACAGCGGACGGATTGCTCTGTCAGCCTTTTGCCATATTTGTTTACAAAAAAATAACCGCAGTCCGAGATTTTTTCCTCATGGATAAAGTAGTAATCGGAAAGAATAGTGAGTACTGATGTGTTTTCAATAGGTATTATACGTTCTTTTGAGCCTTTTCCGTAAAGCTTAACCGATTTGCCTATAAAATCAACATCTTGAGAGTGTAAATTGCAGATTTCAGCCACTCTCGCTCCTGTTGCAAACAGCAATTCGAGAACCGCAGCATTGCGTATTGCGCTGTTTTTCTTATAGTCGGTGTTTGATTTTTCTATTTGCGTATATGCAAAACAGAGAATCTCGCCAATCGTATCCAAAGGAATGGTTTTTGGCAGTATAACAGGTTCTTTGATTGATGTTTCAATTTTATCAAACGGATTGCAATCGATAATATCCCGAATAAGCACCTATTACATCTTTAATTGATGTGATAGGTGCTTTTTTTATGTCCAAACGGAGGTGATAAAAAAACAAAAATCAGCTATACGACCGACAACGGCGTAATCAATAAGAGCACCTGTGCCAATCGGTATAGCTGAAACTTTTTTATAATCAGTTGTCTGCAGAATTATTTTATTATTATCCGTCAAAATCTGGTTCTTCACGGTATAATAACCTCGGACTAAAAATCCGCCTCATGCGGATTTTGCCGTGCCTTGCACGGCACGCGGTTACCCGCGCGTCCGAGAACATTTTACCACTAATTTGTTTTACTGACACAAAACTGCGGCGTTACCGCCGCAATGCCTTACGGCATTAAAAATCACGGTATAACATCACACAGCAGACAAACATATTGTCTTTTTCGTAAAAATCCGCGCTGCCGTTATATTTCTCCGCTATTTGCTTTATTGTTTTTATACCGTATCCGTGACCTTGTAATCGTGATTTTGAGGTTTTTAACGAATGATTTTCCGAAAGCACGGATTTTTCAATAGTGTTGCTTACATAAATCATAATCTTATACTCATCACCGGAAAAATTGCAGATTATACTTTTATGAGCATCGGGCGAGGCAGAGCAGTTTTCGATAGCGTTGTCCAGGATATTTCCAAGTAAATTGCACATATCTATATCCGCTACGCCGTCAAGCTGTTTTGAACCTGTGAGGACAAAATTAATGTGATGGTTTCGAGCGATTGATATTTTAGTGTTAAGTATAGCGTTGATAAAGACGTTTCCCACATCGATGCACACATCGATATTGCTTATCTCGTTTTTGCATTGCTTTAAAAACACACCGATTTCATCGTACTTCTTTTCGTCGGACAGCATCGTCAGTACTTCAAAGTTCTGCTTCATATCGTGTCTGAGTCGAGCTGTTTCCTCGTACTGGTTCTTTATCGTTTCGGCGTATTTAATTCTATATTCCTGCTGCTGCTTTTCAAGCTTCAGTAGGGTGGCCTGACGGTTGCTCTTGCTCATGGCTACGGTCATATAAAAGCATATCAGATTTATGATTACCAATCCCAGTTCAGCTATCAATAAAATCCGCGTTTGATTTTCGTTATAATCGGAATATAGCTGTGACATATGAATGAATGTTATTGAAACAAACGAAACCACAAACACCGACAAAATAAGCAGCCATTCGCTCGATCTAAGCGCAACATCTTTATCAGCCGTTATTTTCAGAATGATGCCGAAAATATATATAAGCAAAATTTGAACCGAGAGTACGGCAATAACTCTTTCCAAAGTATGAGTGCCCAATATCTCCGCAACCGCGTTACCTGAGGCGGCTGAAATTGTGCTTGTAACAAGAGCGTTTGTGCAGACTATTACGATATTGGCAAGTATAGCGGCAAATGCCTTTTTTATTACCGACCCCGGCAAAAACAGGCTGTAAGCAAAGAACATAACAGTATAAATCAGACCGTATACTCCTTCATACAAAGTAAAGTTGTTTATAACAGTGACAATCACCGAAAATGATACACAGCCGATAAGGTACAGAATTATTCCTTTTCTGCTTTTTAAGTCAAGCTTTAAAAACCTGCATATAAAATGGCATACGGTCAGGTTTTCAAAAAAAGTAATGAAAAGCTCAAATGCCGCCCATAAAAAATCAGTCATATTTACTCCTGTTAGGTTGTTTCCCTGATATACTTTTTGTACTTTTCTGCAAGTGAATTTTTATATCGTCGGCTTATTTTCGCCTGGTTGCTGTCAGTTAAGTATACTATATGATTCGGATAATCAATACGCTGAATGTGATTAAGGTTAACAATTATCCTGTTATGCGTCCTTGCAAAATGTTGTTCGGGTAGCATACCGCTGATATTATCTATCGTGCTTCTGATTTTTAGCATCACGTTCGATTTGCAGATAATGTCTATGTAATTCGATCTGCTACAGATATATATTATATCACCGACAGTCACTTTCCCGATTTCTCCGTATGGCAGGTCAAAGCACAAGGTCTTTGAAGTCTGAAGAAAAAACATCAGCTTTCCGATAACCGACCGTAGCTTTTGGTCAAAAACATCAAGGTCCTTCGGAATAAAGTTGAACGGTCTGTAGTCAAAGCTTTCGTATACAAGATGATTTTCGGTGGTGATAAAGATGATTATTGTTTTTTCGGATAAATTTCTTATCCTGTTTGCAACATCAAGACCGTTCATTTCCGGCATAAGTATATCAAGAAAAACTACATCGTACGGATTTTGATTATGCTGCTCGAGAAAAGACACGGCATTTAAGTATTTATCCAAGGAAATCTCAATTTCAAATTCTTTAAAGCACGCTTTTATCTTCCTGCTCAAGCAATCAAGATATACCTTTTCATCATCACATACTGCTATTTGCATATGTTCAGCAACTCCTAATTAAAATTCATAAATTCTGAATTATATTTGATAGAAATATAAAAAACACATAAATTCTGTACAAATCAACAATTGTCATTTGACTCGGTGTAAAATAAAAAGAAGGAGTGATAATCATGGAATTTTCCGAAAGGCAAGACAATTACGAGAAAAACACGGTTATACACAAAAACAACTTGCTGATTTTTAGTTTGATTACGAAATAAATACGGATAAAATAAAACAAGAAAATCGGGCAAAGGACTTCCTTTATCCTTTTTTGTAGTATACATCAAATTAATTCGCTTTGTCAATAAGTTTTAGCTATTAGTATACTTTTGATTTAAACTATATCGACTAAACTTCACTAAATTACGCCAAACTTCACAGTTTTATTGACATCGCAATTTTTTTGTTATATTATTAAAAAAATTGCAGACTAAATTGGCAATTTACATTCAAAGAATAACTAGTGATAATACAATAAAAATCAGAGCTAAGTCATGTATAGGAGAAAAAATGAAACTCGAAATCAATCAACTCACGAAATCCTATAGCAAAGGCAAAAAA
>OJMJ01000952.1_pt1 | contig 13094 bp, 19 predicted proteins | sample 1597181 | NCBI WGS metagenome assembly OJMJ01 (sample SAMEA2452126, study PRJEB22498) | human gut metagenome | biome: human feces; feature: human gut; material: feces | place: Australia | collected 2012
TCCTTTACAACTCACTTCAATATGTAGTCTTAGGCTCAACAAAAAAACAACAACACGAGGGGATTTAACCGAGAGTGTAAATTATAAAATGAAAGGATTGAGTTTATTATGAGTTTAGAATTTTTAGAATTGAGAAAAAAGGTTCAAGAAGTTAATAATTTACTGTCAGTAGTTGCCTATGATAGTCAAAGTGGAAAGGGAGCGGTTTTATATGATTCACAAACAACGCTAGAATTTATTTTATGGAAAGATAAAACAATAACTATGCTTGGGGCGATACTATTAAATATGGAAGTTGGGACGATTTAGAATTAGATAGTCCATTACTTATTAAAGTGTTTAATCTCTTTGAAAAAGCCATTCATGAAATATTTAATTTGAAAAAAATAAAAACATATAAAGATTGGAAAGTAGAGATAACAGAATATTTAAATATTAATGATATTGTTGATAATGAGATAATAGAACACTTTAGAAATGTTTTACCTCCTAAAATAGATACTAGCTATACATTACAAGGTGGAGAAGCTTATGACCATATTTTAGATGATAAAACTAATAAATATAAAGGTATATATAACATTCAATAAAGAAAATAGTAATTGGATATATAAAGGTATTTGTTTTATAGGTGAAAATACTGACAGAAGTAATTTATCAAATAAATAAAAAAAAGGCATAACAATGAAGTTACACCCTTACTCACAATAAGATTATAACTCATTGTTTGCCTAAAGTAAAGGAGAATGACAATGAGTATATATGTAATTATAACATACAAAGAATATTGCGATAAAGTAAATGAAACAATGACTTTTGAAGGACTTCATAAATATAAGAAAAAATATTGGAGAGATTAAGGCTAATTAAGGAAGGTAATATTATGAGGAAAAAAATTTGTGAATTTAGAGCAAAAAATTCTATAAAAAATAAACTTGTATTCATTGAAGTTGAATATTATAAAGGTAACTGTTGGTATATAAATTTTAAAAACGAAAGAAGCTGGAAATATAATTCTATTAATGAAGCTATAGCCGATATAAGTAATATGTTTGGTGATTGGATTGATTTCAAATTATTAGTCTAAAAATTCAAAGAAGTCCTTAACAGGACTTCTTTGAATTTTATTTTGTTTTTAATTCATACATAATACGTTCAGCTAAACTTATTAATGAAGGATCATTATATTCAAGAAGGCTTTTTTGAAAATTTTCCATATTTAATCCTACTCTTTCAATCTCGTTCATATCATTAAGCCCTATTGTACATATCCCTTCTGTTCCATCAAAGTTAACATCAAATATATAACTAGTTTCATCTTTCTTTTTTAAATTAAAGGTAAATAAGTTCCAATTATCTATAACCTTTTTTCCAGCTCCGTTAGAGCTGCTTAATCTTTTTCCCATAATTTCACCCCCCTTCTTTTTTTACTTAGAGAATATATCAGTAATCTATATAATACAATAAAAAAGTGTTCCCGAGGAACACTTTTTATTATCTAATTATTATAGTATATTCACTCATTAAATAAAATTTTAAATATAAAATTTAACAACAATATCTATTATACCAAAAATCCTTGTCAAATTATAGACTATTATGTAAATGTTTACTGTGATAAAATTTAATTATAGATTTCAATACTTTTATTTACTTCCAAAGGAGGATTCATTTATGAGATTTATTTTATTATCACTATGGCTCATCCCGACAATTATTGGAGTAATTTATTTCATTTATGAATTCTCCAATACACCCCAAGATTTTATATCTTATGATGACTTTTGATATATATGTAAAAAATAAAAAATAAGAAAGTGTTCCCGAGGAACACTTTCTTATTTTTACTAATTATTTATCTTTTCTAATTTACGCTTATTATTTTCTCTCTTTAATGTGCTTACACTAATACCTATTAATCTCTCAACCTCGTTATAACTTTTATCTCCACCATTTACAGATAACATAGACAAAGCTAAGCCTATTTGCTCTTTAGTAAACTTTTTAGGTCTACCCTCTTTATACCCCGCTTTGGTCCTGGCTATTTCTTTTCCTTCTCGTGTTCTCTCTAAAATCATATCTCTTTCAAATTCAGCAAAAGATAAAAATATATTTCTTATTAATTTGCTTGAAGGCGTATTATCCATTACCCCTATGTTAAGTATATTTATTTTTATACCTCTATCTAGTAACTCTTGTACTAATTTCGTTCCATCTATTAAGCTTCTGGCGAACCTATCCAATTTAGTAACTGTAAAAGTATCTCCTTCTTTTAATTTTTCTAATAATATTTTCAGTTGTGGTCTATCATTTGTCTTTGCTGAAAATTTTTCTTCTATAACTTCATCACAACCAGCTTCAAATAATTGTAATAATTGTTCTTCTAAAGAATTTCCATAGCCTTGTTTTGTTGTACTAACTCTTGCATATCCATAATTCATATTTTTTCCTCCATTAAGGTCAAAAGTAGTCCAAAAATGATAAATTTATGCTATTACTTTTGACCATGACTTTTGACCTTTTATTAAGTATTATTTTATCGTTTATTAAAAATCTATGTCAAGCAAAAAACACCCCTAGTCCAAAAGTGTTAAGTTTTGATACTTTATATTTAATTTTAATTTTTTATTAATTTATCAGTAAATTCTAACACATGAATTCTCATTTTTAATAATTAATTTTTTAGTCTTATTTTACTTCAATATATTTATCATTTTGGGATTCATAAAAATTATTTCACTAAATGTATCTTTATAAATAATAAAAGCCAATGCTTAAAAACATTGGCTTTACTAATAAATTTCTACCTACACCCATTTTTACTACAAGTAGTTTTAGCATTATCTCCTATAGATTTCCAACATTCTGGATTTCTAGTTATATCAAATCCACAAGCCGTCGTTTTAGAATCCTTTAAAATATGAACTTCATTTGTAGGTATATGTTTAATTTTTGCCATTCTCCCCCCACTTTTCCTATATCACCTTATATAATATAATACCATATAAAAAAAATTATCTAAAATCTCTTTAACATAATTATGTCTATTGCATTTATAAATTTTTAATAAAACTCAAAAACTAATTTACTACTTATTGTTCTAATATGAAAAAGGTAATGCGTTTACACATTGCCTCTTATATTTAATTTGATTCTACTTGCACATCATTATTCCACCTTCGTAATTTTTTTATAGATGGAACTTTCATAAATCCCCAATTTCTTAAATCTTCATCATTTTTAGTTGGACAATAAATTTTTTGTTTTACTGCTGCAAATATTTTATTTTCATTTCCATATTCACCTTTTCTCATACACTTAGGATCTAACTCAATTAACCCACGTCTAGCACGACTAACAACAGTACACAATATATCTGCAATTTCTAAACCTGATATATATTCTGGATCACCTTTCTTAGCTATTACGAATCCTTTAATTTTATCTTTAGTATTTTTATCTACCTCCAATAAAGTTGTCCCATTGTTAAATACATCAAAAAACGCTTTTTGAACTATTAAGTTTGAATTATCATCCCTTGACTCTACTATTATTCTTGCTGATTCTATATCATTTTTACTTATAAATGAATAATAATTTTGTAATACATGAGTAAATGCTATAACATATGGATCTTTTGATGGCGAATAATACTTTTGAAGCTTATTTTTATCAATAGTAACAGAAATTATTGAAAACTTTAAGTCTCTCATAAAATCAGGTAATTTACGGAAAAATTCTTTTCTTATTTCTTTATCAAACTCAGCGAATTCACGCTTTCCTAATCCTATATCAAGTAAATGTAATGTTAAATTATGTTTTCCAAAAACTTGATTCTTTAAAACATTTATTTGATTCTTTAATTCAGATTCTACTCCATTAATATCCATACAATATTTATATTCAAAAATAACTCCTATAACTGAAAAAGGTTGATCTAAATTATTAATATCAGGCGATCCAGTCTCATCTATAAACATTATATACTTTTTTTATTGTTCTTTTTAGCCATATTTGCTCCTTATTTATATGTAAAATATAATCATATTATACCATTATATATATATATTATGTTAATTTAAGAGTAAGAATTAATTTTACGTATCAATAAAAGCCTTGTGTTCACTTAATAAACACAAGGCTTTTATTACAGACGATCGATCAACAACCCTCTATATTTAGTTTATAAATCATAACGGTCAATCAACAACCCTTATTTAACTACTTTTCCATTATATCAATAATAAAAAAAAAAATCAATGTTATTTTATAATTTTTTTCTACTTTAATTAATTTACTGTAGAATGCCTTTTACAACATTTAATAAAACATAATTGTTAGTCCTACAATATAAAAGTGCATAAATTTCTGTATTTTAATATTATAGCTTTTATGCACTTTCATATTATCATTTTAATAATATTTTATATTTATATAAATATAATTTACTGTTTACAATATTTATCTTTTAGCTAATTTGTATATAAAAAATTTTTAAAGCGATAAAACTTCATCTGATATATCTATTATTTCTTTATCATGTGTTACTATTATTATAATTTTTTCTAATTTTAAAGAAATAACTATTTTTTTAAATTCTTCTATACTATCTTTATCAAGAGCTGACGTTGGTTCATCCAATATGAGTATTTGTGGTTGCTTCAATAATAATCTTATTAAAGATATTTTTTGTTTTTCTCCTCCAGATACAGTACTATTTTTTTCATCTAATACATTATCTATAATATTTCTTATCCCAAAACAATCTATCAAATTTTCTAAAAGTTCAAAATCAACATTATTATTATTTAAAATAAGATTATCTTTAATAGTACCCTTTAATAATAAAGGCTCTTGTTCTGTTACTCCAATTATATTTTGACGCATATAGTACATATCTAAATCCTTTATTGAAATATTATCATAATTTATAGCCCCAACTAAATCATCAATATATAAACCATTAATTAAATTTAGTAATGTACTTTTTCCTGAACCATTTCTACCTACAATACAATATACTTTTCCTTTTTCAAAGCGATAATTAAAATTTTTAAAGACATAACTTTCATTATATAAAAAGTTTAAATTTTTAATTTCAATAGAGTTGAATTTACTTATTCTAAGTTCACCATTATTTTCTTTTGAAATATTTATCAAGTCTATAAGTCTATTAAATGAACCTAGATTCTCTTGATAATTTTCTCCTACCCCTATAAAATATTTTAAAGAATTAATTAGCGTAGAAAAATAACTTATCAATATTGAAAAAAGTCCTATTGTAATTTTTCCTTCTATAACAGCTATAGCTATCACAAAAATAAAAATTACTTGTGCAATTGATGTTATGGTAGATTCTACAGAACTAAATACTAGTTTATTTTTTGTCATTTTCATTATACTTAGTAATAATGAATCAAAAGTTATTTTAAGTCTTTTTCTTAATACTTCAAATAACACATGAGTTTTTATAAATTTTATATTGTAAATCTGTTCATTTAACCTTGAGAAATATTCAGATTGTCTTTCTTGAAATGTAATATTACAAGAAAATATTCTTTTTTTCATAATATTGTATAATAAAGTATAAAGTATAGTTATTATAATAAATATACATATTATTGATTTATTTATTGAAAACATTATATAAAACATAAATAGCACTGTAAAAATATTAGTTATTATATCTGAAAGTAAGCCAATAAAAAATATGGTTAAATTATTAACATCATTATTTATACGTTGATTAAGATATATTAAATCTATATCTTTTAAAAATTTTATAGGCAATCTCTTAACATGCTCTAAAACAAACTCATTCATCTTATAGCTAGCTGATACTTGTAATTTATTATATAGTAATCCATTAATAAATCTAATTATTATTGTAATTATCAAAGATGTAAAATATATTAAAAGTAAATAATAAATTTCTTTTATATTTACTATGTTATTAATCTTATCAATAATATTTCCTAATATATAGTTAGAAACTAGTGGAATAACCCCTAATCCTACAGATAAAACTATATAAATTAATAGTTTTATTTTATTCTGAAAGTATTTTTGAGTAAATATTATAATATTCAAATTAACCCATCTTTTTCATTTTATTTAGTAACTCGATAACTTGAGTCACATTATATTTTATTGTAGGACATTGCTTTTTCCCTTTTTCAAAATAAATATTTGCACATCCTCCATAACACACTGGAAATATCTTGCATTCTTCACATTCATTATCATGTATTGGATTAAATGAAAGCCATTTAATAAGATTTTCATTCATTTTTATACCATCTTTAATATTCCCTACATCTTTTCCTTCTCTACCTATATCATCCCAACATTTGTAAAATATACCACTAGGGTCGATAACAAAAGAATTAAATGAAATTGCTCCACATCCTAAAATCGCACTATTAGGAACTCTATTACAATTAAATCCTCTTTCTATAGCTTTTTCATAAAATAAGATTTCTTCCTCAGAAAACTCATTTATATTTATACACATACACTCATTACAAGATTCATTAATATTATCAACTGGTGCTAAATAAAAACTTATTTTATTTTTTAAATTATTTTTTTCAAAACAATCTAATATTTCATACATATTATTAATATTACTTTTATCAATGTTCATTCTAACAACAATATTCATATATTTATATGAATTTTTAATATTATTTATTATAGTATCAAAAGTGGGATTTCCATTATGTAATATTCTTCTATCATCATGCGATTCTTTAGCTCCATCAATTGTTATTTGTGCAAATTTAACATCTAAATCAAATAATTTTTTTGCATTTTCCTCAGTTAAATAATATCCATTTGTTACAATTTGAGCTGAATAATTTAAATCTTTTCCAAATTCCATCTTTATTTTTTGAGTTATATTTTCAATTATATCTAATTTTAGTAAAGGCTCTCCACCGTACCAACATATATTTAGATTTTTAAGATTACTATAATTTTTCTTTAAAAAATCTATTACTCCATTCTGTGTTTCATCTGTCATTGTTTTATATTCTATTCCTTTTTCATAGCAATATGGACATTTAAAATTACATGCTGAAGTTGGTGCAATTGTAAGTGAAAGGCTATTTGAATCATAACTAGATATTTTATTTATTATCATCATTTTTTGTAGCTCATTTAAATTATCTTGAACAATCATTCCACCTTTTTGTAATTCATTTACTAAATCCTTTTTTAAACACTTATTATTGTTAACTAATTCATTATATGCATCAGCATACTCTTGGTTTAATGATAAAACTCCATTTGTAAAAGTATTATAAATAACTAATTTATCATCAATTTTCGTTGTAATGTTATATTTTGATAACATATTTATTCCCCCTATTATATATTATAAAATTTTATTTTTGTATTTTTTTGTATTTATTTATTATTTTATCATTTAATTTATAATAAGTAAATATTTGTATAAAATGGAACTATTGATATTTTTTTGAAATTAAATTATAATAAAATTGTAAAAAAACAACAAATTATAATAAAAAAGGGGGGAGAGTTTAAATGGATTGGTTAAATGAAAGCTCTAACATTGATACTTATGCTAATTGTGGAGTTCATGTTTGTGTAAATAAAACATCTAGTGGTGCATGCGTAGCTCATTTATGTGTTGGCTCAAAATTTTGTTTAATGAATTATTCATCTTAAAAAGGGAGATATAAAATGGAATGGATTAATACTAGTACTATTACAAATGAGGAATCATCAATTGTATCACCATTATCAAGTACATGTATTTATAGAACTTGTTCTAATCTTACTTGTAGAACTTTAACATGTCTTATTTATGGTGGAAATTAAATTCAATAATATTTTTTAATTAATATTAAAAGATTGGAGAGATTAAAAATGGAATGGTTAAATAATGTAAATCCCTTGTCAAATGAAATGGGATGTGGTGGAGTAGGATGTTCTGCATTTTGTGCAAAAAAAAGTTGCTTTGCATATCAAGGATCATGTATTTCTAATGTTTGTGGATTTTATTATTCATAAAATAGTACTTGCTTGTACGTCATTATATTAAAATAATTGTACAAGCAAGAAATTTTTATATAAAAATATGTTTTGCACTTAATATAAGGATAAGAAACTAATATAAAATTATTAAATTTTTTATATTAGTTTCTTATTACATTTTATAAATTAATTTTATAATTTTTATAAAGTAGCAATAAGATTATTTAATGCATGAGCAATAGTAGGTGATAATATACTATTGTCACTTAATTTATATAAATATGAAAAATATATATGATATAAACTTTTAGGAATTATTGCTATAATAAGTTCAATTGTAGTAAATTTATATTGTGCTAACATAAATGGTATATGTATAACTCCAAAAATAAAGGATACACATAATATATTTAAATATTTATTTTTTATTAAAGTACCTAATCTGCTAGGAATAAATCCCCTAAAAATAATTTCTTCAGGAAGTGCTATATTAACAAACATATATAAAAAACTCCAAATAGATATCGATTCAAAATTTAATTTTATACCTGATATATAATTTATAACAATAGTCACTGAAATTAATGGAATACTAAAAATTATTCCTAAAATGAACTGTTTTAATAAATTATTCTTTATAAAACCTATTGATTTTAAATTTTGATTTCTAATTCTTAATATAATAAATATCGGAAAAATTTGAAGTATACATAAAGGAATAGAAAATAAAAACCTAGCTAATAATCTGTTATTAAAGTAAAAGGCAAATTTTTCAAAAAGATTTAAGTCAAATAATATATATTGTCCTATTATTGGAGAAAAAAGTGAATAACATATCATAACTAGCGCTAAAAGACCATCTATCTTATTGAAATTAAAATATCTTTTTGATTTCTTCTCTAAACTAATAATTTAAATTACCTCCCTCAATAAAATAAAATTAATATATTTGGATACTAATTTTCACTTTTTCTATACTCTAAAATATCTCCTGGTTGGCATTCTAAAGATTCACAAATAGCTTCTAATGTTGTAAACCTAATTGCTTTAGCTTTATTATTTTTTAATATAGATAAATTAGTAGGCGTAATCCCTATTTTTTTTGCTAACTGATTTAATGATATTTTTCTTTCTACCATTAATCTATCTAAATTAATTACTATAGACATATATGCCTCCTATATAGTATATTTATTTTCTTCTTCTAACCTTTTAGATTTTTCTTTAATCCTTATTGCTTCACTAAAAATATATGCCATAAGTGATGACAAAAATCCTAAAGTAGAGAAAATTATAGTATCCATTTTAATTGAAAAGAATTTAGTAAATGATAATAGTTGTATGCCAGCATTACTATTATTAATAAAACAATTAACAAATGCAATAATATATAATGGATAGGAAATACTATTAAATCTCTTTACATTATTATTGCTAAAAACTTCATTCTTAGGTATTGATTTTATTATTTTTTCTAGCTGATATACCGATACAAACAAGCATAAACATAATATTAAATTTACAAATGAAAACATCATATTGTTAATATCGCTTGATCTTATATCATTTATTAATATTATAATACCTGAAAATATCGCGCAAAATAAAAAAAATAACAATAAATTTATTGATAAATTTATTAATTTATATTTTTTCATAACATCACCTCTCAATATATTCTATATTAAGTATATATTGTTAATAATTGTTTTTCAAGGATATTTTTTCGAAATACAATAAAATAATATTGAAATACAATAAAATAATATTAAAATCTAGAAATTCTAATTATACTTTTATTAAAACTATTAACTACAGCTCCTATTTATTGCCCTAAATGTGGTAGCAAAATGTTTGAAAAAACCTAATAATAAAACTGGAGAAAAATTTTTAGTTGCTCAAACTTTCTTGCATTAGATTGTAGACATAGCAAATCAATAAACTATAAAATTATTTTAAGGAGTTAACTATGTATAAATGGAAACACTATTAGTCTGTGCTAAACAAATATCTAATCTACTAAATTTATCTTCTATAGATTCTTTATCTATATCATTATTCATTATTTGTACTGTTTCTATTAAATCTTTTGGCTTTATTACTGCATTTAAGAATGAAATTAATATTCTTGGATTATTTTCATTTCCAAATATTCTTTTGACGACTAGGTCGAGATGATTACTCATCTTTTCCCGTCTAAGAACCGTACGTGAGTCTTTCAACTCATACGGCTCAAGCCTTTGTAAACGCTCATTTTTCATATTCACGCCAACCTATCTTTATAATTTTGGATTTTCATACAGTCCTTATGAACCATAATCATTTTACTAATTTTGTCTTTACTATCTGATTTATTGTCTGTGTACATCATTCTTCTATCTTCTGCTATATCCATAGATTCATTACATAAAGGACAATAGCCTTTTTGTTTAATCCATAGTTTTTTCATATTTCCCGATAGCTTTAAACACCCCATTCTATATTTGCGTTTTTCAAAGTATTCTAAGTCAATAAACGGATTTTTATCAAGTTTTAATCTATGATTTCTTATAATATTCTTGTCACTCATTTTCTTTAATGTTAGAGTGTCACCAAATATCCAATTTCTATTTCCATGACTTTTAAAATACCTACTCTTGACCCATTTATTCCCTTTATTGGGATGTCTTCTTTTACACCATTTCCATAGCATAAGGTATATTATGTGGTCAACCTTCTGAAATATTCGTTTTGACACTGCTCCTTGATGGTAATTACTCCACCCTGTAATTATTGGATTTAATTGTGCAATTAACAAATCTTGATGTATTGATTTATTACTGTTTATAACATCTCTGAGTTTTGAAATAACAGATTTGATAGACTTTGTCGATGGCTTTATAAGTAATTTACTATTGTACTTTCTAATATTCCAGCCTAGAAAATCAGCACCTTCATCGATATTGGTTATCAAAGTTTTTTCATCTGATAATTCTAACCCTCTATCCGCTAAAAACTCTTTAACTAACGCTTTAGCTTTAATTGCTATTTCTTTAGTTCCTGCTGTTATGATAAAATCATCAGCATAGCGAATCAAATGCACTTTTGCCCTTTTCCTTCCTTCATTTTTATGCCTTTTAAAATTATCTTTCAATAATTTATCAATTCCATCTAAAGTGAAATTAGCCAAGCAAGGGCTTATAATTCCACCTTGTGGAGTTCCATTATCGGTAGAGAATCTAAATCCATTATGTATAAACCCTGCTTTAAGAAAGCTTCGTAAAATGGATTTGTCCATTGGTACATTATCAATTAACCAGTCATGAGATATGTTATCAAAACATCCTTTGATATCACCTTCTAGAATCCAATTAGGAGAAGTTTTCCTACTATAGTTTATAAATAACTGCTCTCTTGCATCAGCACAACTTCTTCCTTTTCTGAATCCAAATGAAGTCTTGTCTGCAAGAGTTTCAACTACGGGTTCTAATGCCATTAAATAGAGTGCTTGCATTGCTCTATCATACATAGTCGGTATCCCTAACGGTCTTAGTTTACCATTTTTCTTTTTAATATGAATTCTTCTTAATGGCTTTGGTTTATATTTGCCTCTATTGAGTGATATCGCCAATTCATATTTCTCTTTACCTGTGCGTAATATTACATTGTCTACTCCAGGTGTTTTCTTACCTTTGTTTGATGTAACTCTCTTAACTGCTAAAAGTTTAGCATAATAAGAATTAACTAATAATCTTTGTAAATCTTTAATTAATTTCCAATTTTTATTTAGAGATGCTTTTACAATTCTAGATTGAATCTTATTAATAAACAAATTAATTTCATTCCAATCGATATTGTCCCAGATTAGGTTATTATTTATATTCATTTGTTTATCCAAGTTTGCTGTCTGTTATAGTACAGTCTACTTGCCTCCCTTGTTCGTAAGTATCATTCTATCATCATAATCAAAGACCATGATATAAGTCTGCACCCTTTCGGGTTACTCCAAATCTTGAAGAGCTATATTTTCTATTACTGAAAATCATTCGCTTTTTATATCTTCCTCTGCCCTCTACTGTCCAACTTTTGTTGGATATGTATAGGGTTTACCAAGTTCTGTGTTAAGACCAATTCAATTTACCTTAGAGCCTGTCTATAGTCCGGGAGCGACAGCTACTTCACATTCTGCGTGTTCAAACATAATGCGTATGCTCCATACCTTTTGGCTTAAGCGTATCAATCCCATTTCGCTTGCTCGACTTTACGAACCTTACAACAGTTTGAATATTCTGCTCATAGTAAATTATTTATGCTTGCAGTAGATAGCGTAGGGATTACCTATTTTCCTGCTTTGTCCCAGCAGCTTAGCACACTACCGTTACCAGTAATGCACCTGCTGGTAGCATTATTTCAAGCAGCTGAAATAGTCCGAAGGGCTTATTATTGCCTTAGACAGCTCCTAACACAACTTCTTGTCGCACAAAGACAAAATCGACCTTTGGACCTAATATTTCTAGTCTTGTCACTATAAATCAACACCTTTTTTAATTAATATTCTATCTATATTATACTATATTAATTATTCTTATCATCTTTTTTATATTATAATAACCATTCTTTAATCCGATTTACTATAATATCATTTTCAGATATATCTAAACTAGAACATTCATCAGAAAACTCCCTATATAAATCTTTACAAATCTCAACTTCTAATATAGTTTTATCTTTATTTCTATTCTTTCTCTTTTTTAATCTCATCTTTTTAGAATTAGTTTTTATATATACTTCATTATTAGAAACATTTTTAATGCCTAAATAAATTTCAGCTTCTTCCTTTGTAGCAAAACCTTTATATTCAGCAGGATATCCCAAAACTAAATCTTTACATTCACTCCAAGTTTCCACTATCTTATTTTTAGTATTTCCTTTACCCTTTTTTATTGCATAAAATCTCTTCTTCGCCATTAACATTACCACCTTATCTATATACATAACTAATATCTAATTAAATTCATTATACTTTTATATAATATCCTCGTAAATGAATATAATATATTAAACTAAACTAAAATAAAAGTAATTTACATATATTATAATACATATTTATTGAT
>OJMJ01000960.1_pt1 | contig 13037 bp, 17 predicted proteins | sample 1597181 | NCBI WGS metagenome assembly OJMJ01 (sample SAMEA2452126, study PRJEB22498) | human gut metagenome | biome: human feces; feature: human gut; material: feces | place: Australia | collected 2012
CTTGAAAGCCTTTTTAAATGCACTGTAGCGGTGCTGTGCGTTGTATTCTTCAAGAAACGTTCTGAGGAGCGTGTCACGCTCAGCAGGGCAACACAGATACACAATCCTTTTATCCTCTCCTTTCTCCTTGCCTATCGTGCCACAGAGCCACAAATAGAACAGGTTGATTTCTTCCTTGCAAATTTCTTTTTGCTTCATGGTGTACCTCCTGATTTATTTATACCATATTTTTACGGCTTTGTAAAATTGCCGTTTTCTTACGTTAAATATTTTTACTTTATTTTGTTTGGCTTGTTTTGCTTTTTTCGGCTTTTGAGTTGGCTTTTACGTTGGTTTTTCTTTATCGTGTCACTTATGCCACGGCTAACGCTGTGGCATAAGTGACACTAACTTTGCGATTTATTTTCAACAAATTTTGACGTCAAGCCGTCCATAAGTGTGAACAAGCCCATTTGTGAAACCTCATGACGAACGCGTGAACACTGCTCACGGATAGCGTAACTATCACAATGCAGGTCAAAATCAACGTTGTATTTACAATAAAATGTACCGCTGTTGTTCTCGGCAGGGTATTTGAAACAATACACTATATCATCAATACGCCTTGTAAGCTGTTCGAGCTTGTCTATGCCGTCATTACGTTCAGCGGTTTTCTGATATAGTTCAGTAGGCAGGAACGGAGAAGTTATATATACTTCCGTCCATAACGTCATTTTATTGCTATATCGTGCAGATACCTGAGAGCGATACTTATCAAGCAGGGTGAGCAAGTAACTGTATGAGATACGCCCTCGGAACTCATCAAGAATGAGTATCGGTTCGCCTTGGTAGCCGTCAAAAGGGTGGTCATAGTCGGTAACACGATAGATATTTACATCACCATGCTTTTCACATAACTCAATATATGTGTAAGATTTTCCGCAACCTGTGCCACCGAAAAGCCAATGCACTTTAACATCACGTTCGGGGGGCGTGTTGTCCTTTCGGTACAAATAGAATAATTCTTCGGTTGCAGTTTTGGACTTGATAGCCTGCGGATATTGCCTATATATATCGTTTGGAGTTTGTCCGCTATAAATCAAGTCACGGATATCAGACATTGAAATCAAATCGTTTCGCTTGCCTTGACAGCCTTTTATCTCACCGACCTGCGATTTTGCGATTATCTTTTCGCCCTTTTCCTCGAACTTGCCGACCTTGTTTATATAGTCCTCGACTTGCTTTTTGTTTCCTTTGGTTATTTCAATATGTACTTTAGGAAAAAGCTTTTTCAAGGCAGACAGCGGACGGAACGTCTTTTCACTTTCAAACACGCAATGCAGATGTTCAAGACCGAGGGCGGACACGCAGAATAAAACCGCTCCTGTTCGCTTATCATCATCACCGACCCATTTATTAAGAACATCATCACATATCTGTTGTTCTGTCAATGAGTGATACTCCGTAGGCTCTTGCTTTAATATAACCGCCTTGCCGTTCTCGTCTTTGATTATCTCACCCTCTTCATTGTGCTTGTATGTAATATCGTAGCGAGGGTTATTTATAACGCAGAACGTTGATTTACAAGTGAACTCAGACAATTGACCACCACCTTTGTGACGAAGTTTGTAACAAAATCGGTCACAAGATTAACGGCGTATTTACGCTATTTTTAATACTTTGTGACGTGTGACGAAGTCGGGGGTAATACTATACCCCGACTTCATGAGAGTATAGCAGAACGCCGAGAGGGAAGTGAAAAGGGGGAATCTTGAACGGCGTTCCCCTCTTGCGAATCATTGAAATCATTGAAATGTTGAAAACCTGTAAGCTGTTGTTTCCAACATTCCAACAATTCCAACAATACGCAATTCACCCCCAAGCCGTTCGCTTGATAGATTTCACAGATAGAAAAATTAGAAATCATTCTGAGAAATACGCTCTTTGAGTTTTTCACGCTCAACAACATATAATTCAGACAAGCTACACATTGAAGAAGTTAGAAGACGACGTAATTCATCCATATCATCAGTAACGCACATACGATTAATAAGACCTTCGAGCATATCAACAGAATTCATAGTTTCTCTGTGCTTTTGCTCAGTGTAAAATTTATTTTGCATAATTATCCCCCTTTCAGTTTAGATAAAAAAATCAGAAGCCAATCTGATAATAAAGTTCACCGAACTTTTCGCAAGTACGGCAGGAAAGCTTAAAGAACCTATCATCAAGAGCCCAGTGTAATTGAATGTCAAGAAAAGAAAAAGGTCAGATAAATTAAGAGCTTTCCGATATTCACGATAAAGGTGAAGATACTCACGGACATAGTAGTTTGAAATAGTCATTTTCAACAATCCTTTCAAGAGGATATCCTCTTGAAAGGATTGTGTGTGAGTATGTAGTCGGCGTATTTTGACGGATTGTCGACTACATTTTTTTTATGCTTCTTCAAGCATTTGTTTGAGTTCGTTAATCAGCTTTGATAAAGCCTCATATTCGCAATCAGCATGAATGTTCAGAGCCTTGTCTATTATAATTCTAAGCTGTTCACGCTTTGCATACTTTATCGCAGTTTCTGTAGCTGTAGGCATGTTCTGCATTATCCTCACTCCTTTCAAATTTGATTAAAGATAGACAATAAGAAAAACAAATCCTTACCCGGTGGCTTCTTTAGTGCCGAAGCTCTAAGAATAGAGTGCTACCTATTATGCTCACTTTCACGGCTACTACCTACCTTTCGAGACTTTTCCATTTCAGGCTGTCGTCATTCACCGATTTAATTGTAGTTATCTTTTTGTCTATATTAAGTATACACTATATCTAGTTCATATGCAATGGATATAGTGTAAAGTATTTATTAAATAATTATTAACTGGATATAGTGTATATTATGGTTGACAAATTACAATAGATATAGTATAATGTAGAAAAGGTGGTGAGGTAATGGCGGTATCAGAAGCCAAGAAGAAAGCTAATGCAAAATGGAACGCAGAAAATCTCGAAAAGATACAGTTTTATGCTCCAAAGGGGTTTAATCAGATGATTAATGACCGTGCAAAAGAGTTAGGTTTGTCAAAAGCGGGATATCTCAAAAAGGTTATCACTGATGAGATAAAATCAGCAGAGGACAGCCACATTATAATAAAAACACATACGGACGAGGGGTGAGAGTATGGAAGAAATATTCACAGCGTTGGAGGCTATGACGTCAATAAGCGTTGTTATACTTATCGTGAAAATAGTCATTGTGATACTGTTGATATGTGCTATATTTGAAATAGCAGGAAACAGCAAAGCGATAAGACGAGAAGAAGAGAAACAAACGGAATTATTAAGACAGATACAGCAGAACACAGTTAATAGCAATCTGCTGATGATTAACAACAAAGACAACAACAACTCGCAGTGAGCCTCACGGCAACCACTGCGAGTTGTTTCTTTACCAAGCATTTTTCCGCTTGCGAATAGATTTCTTTTGCTTTCGGTCAAGTGGCTGTGTGTTAGGCTCTATGCCCTCACGATTGGCGAGTATCTCTTCATCAGACAAATACTCTTTTTGTAACATATTCGTGACAAGCTGTGATGTATCGTAGAGCTGACGGCGTTTATTTGTCTGTAGATATGTTCTATTGTACATCTGTGCAGGCGTATAAGCCTTATTTTCAGAATATAACTCGTATTCCTCAATGTCATATGTGTAACCTGTCTGTATACGGCAAAAAGGATGTTTGAAATGCGTATGGCAAGCGGTAACGTCTGCGGTGATGTCCCTTATTTGTTTGTCAAGCAAGTTGAAACGTTGCACAGTTGCATATATCATCATACGCCGTTTACGGCATTGGCACAAATGCTGAAATAGCGGTTTAGGAACGGCACATTTACCGCCCGAAAAGTCACGGCTATTGAATATAGTGCCTATCTCATCAATAAGCACAAGCGTATTTTTAGGGGCGTTGAGAATATCTTGTGCAGTGTTCAAGGGGAGTATCTCCGTATAATCGGGGAAGTTTTTGATATTGATATTTGTTAATATATGCAGCTGCGGATATTTGCGACAGAGTTCATAAGCTTCAGCGACCATAAGAGAGGTTTTACCTGCTCCGAATTTGCCAACAAATAAGTGTATACCCCAACCGTTGAATATTTGCGACCAGTTGAAATAAAGGCTTGTAGCCTTATCATAAGCTACATAAGCCGCCAAGGACGGCAGGCGTACGAAGTAATCGAAAAGAACCATTTATTTATCACCCCAATTAAAAATAAAATAAAGTATAACAGAAATAATGTACAAAGCAAGAATAGTCCACACGGCTATCACCTCCGAGGATTGAAAAATCGTATCATAGCATTGTATAGCATTTTCCACAGCAGAAACAGCATAATGCAGGCAAAGACAAATTCCAAGCACAACACGCCGAATTGTTTCCACGTTTTGATAACGTCAATAGCGGCTAAGTCACAGCCAAGAAGTCTTAAAAGCTGATAGCAAGCGTTTTGAACATCATATAACACATTTACCACCCCTCTTTCTCAGGCTCTTGCTTGTCGCTCTGTGGTGTGTCCTGCGGCTGTTCAGCCGATTGCTTTTTTAACTCCTGTTCCTCATATAAAGCTTCTATTAGCCTTTTTCGAGGGAGCGACAAGTCTTTTTCAGATTTAAAGGCGTGCAAGTCCATAAAGAACGCCACCACGCCGAGAAATGCACTAATAGCCAAAATGACTATTAGTGAAAGAACGAATAATTTTAATATTGCAACCATTTTAACAACTCCTTATGTATTGTGAAAAAGATATTTTAGCAGAGCAACGGAGCAGGATATAACAAACAATCCAACAATCATTGCACCTACTGTAAAACTAAATTCACCGAAACGAATACGCAAACACATTAAGTGTTGAATTGAAACAAAAAGCGACTTCATGAGTGAAAACCAATCCATATTGCACCCCCTACTTCAATACCCATTTAACAACGCAAATTGCCAACATGACAACAAAGAAAGCGATAAGGATAGTTAAGAACGTTGTGGGCAAGATACCTATACTTGCAGTTAAAAACTTGAAGAAGTCGGACGAGCCGTCAAACACTGATTTAATACTATCCAAACCAAAATCAAACGAACCGAAATTTTTATCAAGATTTTTTTGTTCCTCATATTTCTTGAAATCGTCAGGAGCAAGACCACTTTCGCCCTTTTTATCCATATCATAATCATACATATAATCAGGGGTCAACTTCTTATCAAGATAATCAGTAAACGGCTTGTTTGTATCCATTTCAGCACCATTCTTAAATATTTTCGGCTTGTATTCGGGATAGTCCTTATAATTGAACGCCGTTGACGTTACACAATAGTAATCAGGCATTACAACATCTATTCCCTCGCCTGTTTCGGGGTCGGCATTTACTGTTACAATCTGCTTTGTATTCAAAGAACCTTGATTGCAAAGATAACCTTGATTGTCGAGGTCGAAGTAATCAGGGGTCGGCACTGAAAGAGAAGTCAAGCGACCATATACCACGATATAAAGCTTTGTATCGGCGGTAAACTGTGAGCTGTCGAGGTTTTCAAGATTGATAGTAACATTCTTAACCTCGCCACCCTTGCCAATTATATAGCCAGCATTTATGCCCTCTGCCTTTATCCATTCTGTAGGCTCTTTATTATCGTCCGTAACATCATCAACAACGCCGCTTGTAGTATACATATATTTGCCATAGTCCAATGAAGTATAAACAGCGTTTTTAACGCTTTCTTCATAAGACGACTTTTCAGGGGGGGAAGTAGTAATATAACATACAAATTCATATGTATAATCTTTAAGTTCATCATAGCTGTCACGGAGTTTTAAAAATTCGTCCGTTAGTGTGACACGGACGTTAAGACCATTGCTTTCAATTTCCTGTCCGTTGTTGCTTGCACCAGGAGCGACAAGAGTTCCCTTGCGGCTCATGCCCTCAGAGAGAGCAGGGGAATAATCGACAGTAAAGGGAACTGGTGGGGCGTTAGGGTCTTTCCATGCAGGTGTTTTCTTATCTTCCCAATTTAAAACAGGAACGTTACTATATATTACCTTGGCTTGACCGCCTGAATAATCGTAAGGGTCATGGTCGTAGTAATCGCCATTTTCAGACCACCAACGAGTAGCGGAATCGTCAAAGAGAGGTTTATTTTCTGAGGTAACTAAGACACACGCAAACGCATTATAATCAGCCTTTGATACATAGCAATGAAGATTGTTACCAAAATAAGTAATAGAAGAACTAGATTTACAAAATATAATAGTATACGTAAAACCACTGCCGTTAGGGGCGGCAATGACAGTATAATAATCGGTTTTATCACTATCAGGAATGCAAGAAAAGACATTTTGTTTGATAGTGTCATTCCATGTAGTATAAGAAGTGCCGATATCATCAGCAAACGCAGGGACAGCACAGCATATCATCAACACAAGTGCAGAGAACATACAAAACACTTGCTTAATCTTTTTTCTCAATTTATCAACTTCCTTTCAAAAAAATTAAGCGGAGCAATTTGAATTACTCCGCTTATGTAAATGGTTTTGCTTATACAGCGTGTCTGAACTTTGCGAAAAGTCCTGCACCTGAGCCGAGAAGAGACAGACCTACAAGAATTGCAATAGGTACATTGCTTGTCATAGCATCCCAACAAGAACCAAATACAGTAACGGCATTTGTAAGCATTGTTGTTACAGCTTCCATTATTAGCAAAACTCCTTTCTTATTAAATTTTTATAACAGCGGTTTCACCGCTAATTATTTTGTGTTGCGGTGAAGTGTTCCGTCTGCATTGATAACGGTGATATCAACAAGCTGAGAACGTCCGTTAAAAATCTGATAATTCAGCATTACATCACAGCCGAGAAGCTTATTGAAATCCTCAGAATTTCCGTTAAGTCTGATTGCATTTTCGGTCGGTATTTTCAGCGTATCGACCATTTTCCCGTGACAGTCGGGATTATCAACTTCCTGCAGAAGCTGAAATACTACCTTTTCGGGGCTGTTTATCTGCTTGCCCTCGATTACTCCGTTAAATGCTTTCTTTTTTGTCCAGCCTACGATAGTTGTTTTCATATTTTTTTCCTTTCTGAGGTTTTTCGGCTTTTCCTCGTACCTTTTAATTTGCGATAATAAACATAAGATAAACAGATGCTCACCCGGTGGCTTCTTTAGTGCCAAAACTCTAAGAAAGTTTCATAGAGTGCTACCTATTATGCACACGTTCACGGCTACTACCTACCATTCGAGACTTTTCCGTTTCAGGCTGTCGTCATTCACCGATTTAATCGTAGTTATCTTTATGTTCAATGGTTTAGTACAAAAATGTACTACCAACATATATAATATACCCCATTTTTGTACTATTGTCAATAGAACAATTATGTACTATGATATAATTTGTATGAATAAACAAATAAGTGAGGTGATTTTTATTAATTATTATCAAAGACTTAGAGATTTAAGAGAGGATATGGAACTAAATCAAAGCATGATAGCGAAAATTCTTGACACTTCTCAAAAGCAATATAGTAGGTGGGAAACAGGTGAATATCCTATCCCATTTGAAAAAGTTATACAGTTAGCAAAATTTTATAAAGTGAGTATTGATTATATAGCAGGACTTACGAATGATAAAAGAGGAATAGGCTATAAAGCCGACAGCAACAGTAAATACAATATAACACAGCAGAACAATAACAGTGCTGTTATAAAAATTAAGGAGAAATAAATGTTAGGTTTAGACAAGACTTTAGCATATATACTTATAGGACGAATTATCATAGATGCGTTAATCTTTTTGCTTATTATTTATCTAATCTGCAAATTTCTTGACCTTTGCAAAACTGTTAATGATCTTTCAAAGAGGAACAAGGAGCAAGCGGAACTATTGAAACAGCAAAATGAAACGCTTGTGAAACTAGGGCAGATAATGATAAAAATTAATAAGGATAAAGAGGAGTAATCATGCTAGAGAAATTATTTCAAAATGCAGAAACAGCAACAGCTATATTCATTGGGTTGAATATAATTTGGCTAGTGATTGTTATTGCTTTAATTATTTGTGTTTTCAACATATCAATAAGACAATCACATCAGGACAGAGGAAAAGACACAATAATCAAGCTACTGCAAAACATCTCCGACCAACAAGAGGACATACTTGACGAGCTGAAATACCTCAATGACAGCAATGACGTAGACCGACAGGAGCAAGAGGACTACACAGAGCCGAATGACTATCAAGACTTCTGAGTGTCGCCTAATCGGCGAGGATACAAAATGCAGACCACTACGGATTAAAGTTGAGAAGCGGTGCTTGCTTGTCACTCCGATATAACACAATCAGAACAAAGGGAACGCACAGCCTTGCGACAGTGTGCAGACCTGCACCCCAGAGGTGGGCACGTGGCGATGTCACACAAATCTTTTCCCTGCGGTCAAAGATTTGGGAAAGCAGGGCGCACAGCACAGCTTTGTGCGCCCTGCACCCTCAACATTTAATGCTTCGGACATAAAAAAACACCCTACGCACTTCGTGCGTGGGCTTGCGTGGGCTTGGGGTGGTAGAGGTCGTCGGTTCAAATCCGGTCACTCCGACCAATATGTAAAAACGGCTTTCCGCTATTGTGGAGAGCCGTTTTTAGTTGTCAAAATATTCTAATACAAAAAAGCTCCGACGGCAAATCGGAGCTTTTGGTTTTATATTACATCTTCGCAAGCTTTGCAAATTCTGCTTTCAGTGCAGGATAGATCTCTGTGTAAAGCTTGTAGTATTTCTCATACTCAGGTACTCGCTCTGCTTCAGGCTGCTGTACCTTGTCGGTCTTTACTACTGCCTTACAAGCTTCCGGTACTGATGAGTAAATGCCTGCGCCTGTTGCTGCAAGAAGTGCTACGCCAAGGGCTGGACCTTCTTTCGATGAAGCTGTTTTTACAGGGCAGTTGTAAAGATCTGCGAGCATTGATCTCCACAGCGGTGAGCTTCCGCCGCCTCCGCATGCCATCATGTCGGACACGTTGATATCCATTTCTCTGAATACCTCAACGCAATCTCTCAGGGAGTATGATACGCCCTCCATTACTGCTCTCAGCATATCACGCTTTGTGTGCATTGCGGAAAGTCCGAAGAATACTCCTCTTGCGTCAGGGTCAAGATGCGGTGTTCTTTCGCCCATGAGATATGGAAGATAGAGAAGTCTGTTTGCACCAACAGGCACTTTCTCTGCTTCCTTATCCATGAGATAATATTCGTCAACGCCCATGCACTTTGCTGTTTCTTTCTCTGCATTGCAGAAATTATCCCTAAACCATTTCAGCGAAAGTCCTGCGCCTTGTGTAACACCCATAACGTGCCATGCGTTCGGTACTGCTGCACAGCAGGTGTGAACTCTGCCCTTTGGGTCGATAGAGATAGAAGAAGTGTGTGCAAATACGACACCTGATGTTCCGATAGTTGTGAACGCCTTGCCGTCCTCTGCAACGCCTGTTCCGATAGCCGCAGCGGCATTGTCGCCTGCTCCGCCTACTACTATAGTACCCTCTTTAAGTCCTGTAAGCTCAGCCATTTTCTTCGTGACCTTGCCTGTTACCTCGCATGACTCGTAAACCTTGCCCAGCATTGACATATCAATGCCAAGCGTATCGCAGACTTCCTTTGACCAGCAGCGGTTTGGCACGTCAAGAAGCTGCATACCGCTGGCGTCGGAAACCTCTGTTGCATATTCGCCAGTGAGGATAAATCTCAGATAGTCCTTTGGAAGAAGAATGTGTCTGCACTTTTCATATATATCAGGCTCGTTGTTCTTTACCCACAGAATTTTCGCAGCCGTCCAGCCTGTGAGGGCAGGGTTTGCTGTTATCTTGATGAGCTTTTCTCTGCCTAGCTTTTCGTTCATTTCTTCAACTTCTGCGGCAGTTCTCTGATCGCACCATATTATGGACTTTCTAAGAACGTTGTCGTCCTTGTCGAGCATAACAAGTCCGTGCATCTGACCTGAGATACCAACACCTGCAACGTCCTCTTTATTTACGCCGCTTTTGGTCATAACAGCCTTGATAGTGTTTATCATTGCGTTTGCCCAATCAGCAGGGTCTTGCTCTGCATAGCCGTTTTTAGGCTGATACATAGGATATTCAATAGTTACAGAAGAGATAACGGTACCCTTTTCGTCAAAAAGCACCGTCTTAGTGCCGCTTGTGCCGCAGTCTACGCCGATTACATAAGCCATAGTTTTTTACTCCTTTATAATATGTATAGTATCATTTGTGTTCGTTAAAACGATTACATTAATTATACAATATTTCTCTCTGAAATGCAATACCCATAAAACGTTTTCGCAAAATTTATCTGCACATAAAAAAGGACGGTGGGGCTACCGTCCTATAAGTTTTTTGAAAGACCTGGCGAACTTGCTGGCGGGACGTCGTGTCTGCGTTATTGGCAGGGTACGGTTTTATACCGCCATTTTAAGTCTAGTCTGCTTTCTCAAGCACAAAGAATGTGCTGCTGTTTTCGCTTTTCATTTCCTTTATAGCCCAGCCTGCCGCGATCAGACTGTTGAGCTTTTCAACTCGCTGAAATCTGTCCATATCCGGGGCTTTTCCATCATGGGCTTTGTCCTCATTTCTTGAAACATAAAATATCTTTTGCATATATATCCTCTTTCCCTGAGAGTGACAATTGTTCCCCGACTTTTTTACAACTGTCGCATTTTATTGATTACATTATACTACACAAATATGGAGATTTCAAGGAATACCAAAAATTTTAACCTCTTTTTAACGTTTTAGTATTATTCTGATTTTTCATGCTTTTCAGTGCTTATTATATATAACGGCATAGGTAAGGTGTAAAAATGCACGTTTTCAGGGCTGTTTTATGTGCTGATATGTACAAAAACTTATGACGAGTGAGTATTTTTATATGACAGCCCTTGACTTTTTTTTATAAAAGGCATATAATAATATTATTAATTTATATATTTATAGTCTTTATAAATAATGAAACTAATTTATATGGAGGGTTTAACAATGGGTAGAGTATATAACTTCAGCGCAGGTCCTGCTGTACTCCCTGAAGAAGTGCTTAAGGAAGCTGCCGATGAAATGCTCGATTATAAGGGCACAGGTATGAGCGTAATGGAGATGAGCCACCGTTCCAAGGCGTTCGATGACATCATCAAGGAAGCTGAAAAGGACATCAGAGATCTTATGGGTATCCCTGATAACTACAAGGTGCTGTTCCTTCAGGGCGGTGCTTCTCAGCAGTTTGCAGCCGTTCCTATGAACCTTATGAAGAACAAGAAAGCGGCTTACATAATCACAGGTCAGTGGGCTAAGAAAGCTTATCAGGAGGCTCAGAAATACGGCGAGGCTGTTGCTGTGGCTTCTTCTGCTGACAAGACTTTCTCTTATATCCCTGATTGTTCAGATCTGGATATCCCGGAGGACGCTGACTATGTTTATATCTGCGAAAACAATACTATCTATGGTACAAAGTACAAGACTCTGCCTAACACAAAGGGTCACACACTTGTTGCAGACGTTTCTTCCTGCTTCCTGTCTGAGCCTGTTGACGTAACAAAGTACGGCGTTATTTACGGCGGCGTTCAGAAGAACGTTGGTCCTGCCGGCGTTGTTATTGCTATCATCAGAGAAGATCTTATCACTGACGATGTTCTCGAGGGAACACCTACAATGCTCAAGTGGAAAACTCAGGCTGACGCTGACTCTCTTTACAATACACCTCCTTGCTATGGCATCTACATCTGCGGCAAGGTATTCAAGTGGATAAAGAAAATGGGCGGTCTTGAGGCTATGAAGGCTCACAACGAGAAAAAGGCTAAGATACTTTATGATTATCTTGACCAGAGCAAGCTCTTTAAAGGCACTGTTATTCCTGAGGACAGATCTCTTATGAACGTTCCATTCGTAACAGGCGACGCTGAGCTTGACAAGAAGTTCGTTGCTGAGGCTACAGCAGCAGGCTTTGTAAACCTCAAGGGTCACAGAACTGTTGGCGGTATGAGAGCTTCTATCTACAACGCAATGCCTATCGAGGGCGTTGAAAAGCTTGTTGAGTTCATGAAGAAGTTCGAGGCTGAGAACGCATAAGCGTAACCTTATTATAAGAGAGGGTAATTTACAATGTATGAGATAAAGACATTAAATAAGATCGCTACCTGCGGTACTGATATCTTTGACAAGGCTAAGTACACAGTAAGCGACAATGCTGAAAATCCTACCGCTATAATGGTACGTTCAGCAAAGATGCACGATATGGAAATGCCTGAGAGCCTGCTTGCTATTGCAAGAGCAGGCGCTGGCGTAAACAATATTCCGGTTGAGAAGTGCGCAGAGCAGGGAATCGTTGTATTCAACACACCTGGCGCAAACTCAAACGCTGTTAAGGAGCTTGCTATTTGTGCGCTTCTTCTTTCTTCAAGAAAGATAACTGAGGCTGCTGCATGGGCTGCTTCACTCAAGGGCACTCCTGACGCTCCTAAGACTGTTGAGGGCGGCAAGTCTAAGTTCGCAGGTCCTGAGATACTGGGCAAGACACTTGGTGTAATCGGTCTTGGTGCTATCGGCGGAAAGATCGCAAACGCAGCCGTTGCACTTGGCATGGACGTTATTGGCTATGACCCGTTCCTTTCTGTAAACGCAGCTATCCAGCTCGAACCTGCTGTAAAGGTAACTGCTGATATCAACGATATCTACAAGAACAGTGACTATATCACTATCCACGTTCCTTATACACCTGACACAAAGAACACTATCGACGAGGCTCAGATAGCAATGATGAAGGACGGCGTTCGTCTTATCAACCTTGCAAGAGGCGAGCTTATCAACAGTGCGGCTGTTGTAAAGGCTATCAAGGACGGCAAGGTTGCAAAGTATGTAACAGACTTTGCAGATGATGTTGTTCTTGGCGAGGAGAACGTTATCGTTCTTCCACACCTTGGCGCTTCTACACCTGAGTCTGAGGACAACTGCGCAACAATGGCGGCTCACGAGCTTATCGACTATATCG
>OJMJ01000977.1_pt1 | contig 12863 bp, 10 predicted proteins | sample 1597181 | NCBI WGS metagenome assembly OJMJ01 (sample SAMEA2452126, study PRJEB22498) | human gut metagenome | biome: human feces; feature: human gut; material: feces | place: Australia | collected 2012
CAAAGCGTTTCTCAACGAGACTCATCTCAAGGTGGAAAACAGAGACCATCTTCTTGCCAAGGATTCGCCCTGGCACTTTAGCCTCATCTGACTTGTACTCTTCAGAAGGTCCTTTAACGCACATGGTCTTGTATGTTTCGGGACGGTTGGACAAGTCACGCTCCTTCTTTGACGGATTCTCTTCTTTGGAACAAGCCCCGTTCTTGGAAACGGAGTTGTCCGGAAGAGAAGATGAAGTGCCGTCAAAATCATCCTCGTCTTTACCACGATCTGACTCTTCTGCTTTTGTTGATTCTGCCTTCTTTACTTTCTGTCTCTTGTCACCAAAGCGGTTCTTGTCGGCAAACTTCAGTTTGGCAGTAAGGTCAGCAACCTTGCGTTCTGCCGATTTTAATTTACGTTCCTTTTCCTTCAACGACGACTCTAAAGACGAGACCTTAGACAACACATCATCCAATTTGGACAAGCGTTCGTCATATTCCTTCTGCTTATCAAGAAAATCCTGAAGCACAGCATCGCGGGCACGAAGACCCAAATCTGCCTCACGAACTCGCTCGGCAAGGTAATTGATATAACGTTTTTGTTCTTCTACTGTCATACCTTCACTGTAATCAAGAACTGAGCGCGAGATTGATTCTCGTGCCAAAAGTTCTCGCTTTTGATCTATGATATGTTGCAGTTCGTTCATCCGTAATGCCCTGATTTTCAACTACAAAGATAGTGAAAATATATGAGAAAAACGAATAAGCAAGCAACATAATTATCTGATTTTCAATGTTTTAACTATTGGACTTTCCAATAGTAGCACTACATCTTTCCAGTCTATCCTATAGACGCGTTCATTGCCTTCACGCTCCACTTTCATAAACTGATAACCTGATACAAACTTCTTTTCAAACAGACTGTATGAACGGTTATCGTATGTGAACAGTCTTACTATGCGGCGGTCTCGTGACATCACGATAAATACATCCCCGTCATTTGGCTCATGGTGTAGTTGTTCGCGTATGATGGACAATATGCGACTATGCTTGCATCGCATATCCGTAAAGTCACGGAGATAGTAGAACTGGTTCAATCCTGTTACACTCAGCATAGGCCCTCCAGTTTCTCTATCAGCCGCTTCAACTCCTGATAGCTTAGATTCTTCTGGGAGACATGCAGACCATTGGTCATACGAAGCTCCACAAGTATACGAACGAGAGATGTTGGACCAGCTTTCTGTGGTTCCTGCTGACGGGCTTCTTTCTTCGGCTGTTCTTGAACCGAGGAAGAAAGTCCATCCACCTTCACTTCCACTATTTTGTTGCGTGTATCCTTGTACCATTTGTAGAATATATTATAAGGTACTTTGTTGCGTGAGCAGAACTGCTCAATGGAGATGCCTTTCGGCATTGCCTCCGTCTGGTACTGGAAATAAAATCTTTCCAAATCTTCGCTGCTGTACATAAATCAAATGTTTTTAGTTCGGCAGCAAAGATACTTCTTTCTAATTTAAGCCCTAATTTGAGTGCTTACGAGTTAGTACTCAATTTAGGGCATAGCCCTTTGTATAGGCACTTTTACAAGTGCCTACATATTGAGATGTTAAAAATTTTACTTGTTTATTAACTATTTCATACATTTTACACACAAGTGATTTTCGGCTGCACTCGGCATAGCTCAAACAAGTTTGCTCTGCACTCGTTTGCACGAAAATTCTTCGCTCGACAATCTGAAAGCAACCTTTCATTGTTCTCACTTATCGAAAAAGGTCCAAATCTTCACTGCTGTACATAAATCAAATGTTTAAAATTCAGCAGCGAAGTTACTTCTTTCTAATTTAAGCCCTAATTTGAGTGCTTACCGTGTTTTGTCTTTTGAAATTTATGATTTATGATATAATTCTCTTGCTGTTTAAACTTTACACCTGGCGCTTTTCCATTCTTTTCTATAGCATCAAGCTTCTTCATTAATACATTGTACTGCATAGTATTAATTGTTGAATAAGCATATTGGTTTGAGTACCACACAGAGATGCAAGGCATAGATACCAACAAAGCCAACATTGCCATGTAGAAACTTGCTTTTGCATATCGAAGAGAATTAATACTTCTCTTTTCTTCGTCAAGACAATAGCCATTATCTATAAAACGCGACAGGGCAGATGTTGGAAAAGCACGACTACAAAGCAATCTGTATATTCGGTCATAAAGACTGGAAACATCTGTTGATTGCATGGTGCGAATTCCATCCTTTGTGATGAAAAGAAAATCAGACTTTATCTTTGGAACTTTTACACCTTGTACATCTATTGCTTCATACTCATCTGTATCATAAATAATCTGTTCTTGTTGGGATATAGCCTCTTTTACATTACCATTCTTTTGAATACCATGAAGAAAGCTATGTTTGAAATTCTCATAAAAGAACAATTCACATCCAGCATTGGTTGGTTGTAAATAAATTAGTCCTTTCTGTTCAAGAACATCTATGAAATTGAGCAAGCTGACTAACTGTGCAAATTCCTTTCTGTCCTCGTGATTGTATGGCTTTCGTAGAGGGTAGAATAAATTAGCCTTGTGATTCGCACAATCCACAAGTATAGCAGTCTTCTCTGCACGGAAAAAAGCCTTTTGAATCGTATTGCCAAGAAGTTTGATGTCTCTGACATCTTGGTCTCTCAACAAATCAAATATTTCCTTCTCAACCTTATTGTAATTATGCATAGCACGATATTTCTTTTAAACCATGACAGCGCACAAGTACGCCGTCATGGCGATGACCTCATCTTTTGGTCTTTTGTGCCACTCTGCTCTTTCTTGCCTATATGTACTGGACAACACATATTGCCAATGATGGTATTGCCATCCATGGGAAAAGGCATCCTAATACAGTCAGCAATGCAGAGATTACACAAACGGTTTCCTGTCCGTAGACAGAAAACTTTTCGCTAGATTGAATCATCTTTTTGATTACAATCTAGCACTTTTTGAAAAATACATTATTCTTCATATTATTACTATTTTGTATTCATAATGATATAGATGATTCTGCGGGCTTATTATTACAGTCTATATCATTAGGTTTAGCCCCCTGAGATTAGTGGTAACGTCTTACTCTCCCACAAACTATTGCAGTACCATCAGCGCAAATATGCTTAACTTCTCTGTTCGAAATGGTTAGAGGTGTTTCCATATTGCTATAATTACCGTCTCAGTAAAAGTATTATTACAATTTGTCTGCGTATTCCGAAAATACAATTTTCATCTTGTTTTTCCAATTATCAGGCACGTCATCCCAAGTCTGCCAGTCTTTCACTTGCTTATAAGCCTTGAAAGGTTTGTCTGATTTAGGATCCGTATATCCCAACTCATCCTCCACACAATTGTGCATCATCAACCTTTTGGTTGAATCATTTCCCAATGCTGTCAATATCGGGGCATTCATTATCATAGCACCAGCAGTGCCAGCGTCTTCATCATGAACAACAAATAAGTCAACACTCAATGCTTTCAAATATCTGATGAAAGAAATCATGGTTGCTTTACCTGTCGCCTTAATTATCTGATATTTTGACGAAACAATCTTTTTAACCTCCTCAGGCATAACTTCTATTGTACGCTTAAAAACGATGTCTTCGGTGTCTCCTTCTACAATAATAACCTTTTGAGCGAAGAACACTCGTGCTACATAGTCATCAATTTTTTGTATCATTTTGACACGTACTTTGTCATCATCTTGGATTTTACGGAATGCGTCCGTCAAATTAAATGCGATAACATTTGCAAAATCATTTACACCTATAGTATAGCTGTTTAATACCTGTTTGGGCTTTTGTGACAAGTCTATCATATAAGGAGAATGAGTCGTTGCTACAATTTGACTGTTGGAATCTGCTAACTCATAAATGACTCTACGCATGTTCTCAGCAGCATTTGGATGTAAAAACAATTCTGGTTCTTCAAAGCCTATAATGAGACCTCTGTCATCTTCATTACTGATATTCTCTGTTCGTTGTTTATTGAAACGAAGAAGAGCAAACACGGCAGAACGGACAAGTCCTGTACCTTGGTGTAATACATCTGTGGTAACATTGCTGCTCATTGTTACATCAAAGATAGGTTTCAAGGATTCTGCTTTAGTCAAATCTGTATCCACGTTGATAGATGCCTTGGGAAACACGTCATCTACGACCTTGTTCAAATCATTCATGAGTTGTCCAAATGCTCCATTTTCATCGTTAGGATCCATTTCTTTGCTCAATTTCTGCAATTCCTCAGCTGCTTTCTTATAGTGTTCAGAATTCTTTCGAACATCATCAAACATATAAGACAGCAAGTCGTGCAATGTACCTGACTTTGCAGCATCCATCTCTTCTGAAAGAACTTCTGCTTTGATTTTCAAAAACCGGGGAAGTTTTGACAAAACGTTGGCAGCTATTCCACCTGGGTTTTCAAACCATTCATTATTCTCTTGCACCTCAAATAATGAAGGATAGTTTTCTTCCAGTTCTTTCTTTTCTTTTGTCGTGAGATTTCTGTTTAAGTCATCCACGTCTGAAAAGATTTCTGCAGAAGCTCCTTTGTCTATATAATCTTGCCACTTTCTGCAGTCAACAAAATCATCTTTCAACTTTTGCTGATGCATCTGAATTTCACGATGGTTCTTACCATCAGGCGTTAGTCGAACACGATAATTGAATGAATACTTCTCATTACCTCCTTCATCTGTATAGCTGTTGAGTCTCGATGAATTAAAACCACGTTGATTAACTATTGATGCTTGAACATTATCGAAACAGCCTTCTATGATAACATCTTCTGTCTTGACTAACTCCTCACCATCTTCTCCAATGTATTTAGAGCGACAAGCATTGTCGAGTTTCTTGTCTGTAACCAAATATTCGATAACGTCCAAAGTGCTAGATTTTCCTGCATTATTAGCTCCTATTATGAAAGTAGCATCTCCAAAATTAATTTCCACATCGTTCAGTTTGCGGAAGTTTTGTATTTTTATGCTCTTTAATCTCATTTCTTCTGGATTTATCCAATTAAACTTTCAAACATCTCACGAATGTCTGCTTTTTCCTTTTCGTATTTCTTATAGAACTCACTATGTTCAAAAGACTCTGTATTCGAATTTTCTTTCTCTTGCAATTCTATAATACGCTTTTCTGCATAATCGTATATATTATCTGTGTTCCAATGCGGAATGAAAGAGGATATTTCTGATATTTGCCCCTTTAATTCATCAACTTCCCCCTCGTAGGTACAATTATCAATATCACATTGAATTTGACATTCCATGTTCTGCAAATATGCATCATCGGTTATGGATACAGTACTACAGTCATGTTCATCTCCAAATTTTAGATACGACACATACTCATCAGTATTATTTGCGCTTTTACGCATCCCATAGTATAGGGTTTGTTTGTCTAAATGTTCTATATTGTTACCTACAATATCTAACACTTCCAACCTGTCATCCATAGAATAATTCATATCTCTGAAATCCTCTTCTGACAAAGCTAACAGATTAACATTTAAAATGTTCTGGTCTTTCAATACAGGCATATTCACATACAAAGTCTTCAAGCTACCAAACAAATCAAATGGTTTATATTCTATTTCGTGCTTATCATCCATGCGGACAATACTTGTTCGTAACTTTCCTGTTGTAGGATTAAGCATCTCTGTAAATTTATCAGCTAAACATTTCTGCAAATCTCGCTGAATTCTTATCTTATTATGCTTATCAGTAGTGGTATATTGCTCATACAACTGCTCAATATAGATAGAGCAAGCAATCAGTTTTTCCAACAATTCAGGGCGGCTTGTCATGTGGTCAACCAAAAAGTCATGAATAGAAGGATTAAAGAAATCAACGAAATGACTTTCTCTGTCTCTCATCTCGATCTTAATAAAACTCCCATCCAATGTTTTTAATGATTGCATCCAAAGTTTGTCATCCTTGGACAAAGCATAAATATCTTTTGTTGAATCACAGAATACTTCGAAAGCCTCTCGCCAATCCTTCAACAAACAAGGACGGTGAAGTGTGACTAAGACTATCAACGCATATTGGCTTAATGCATCAAGTTTGTTAAAAGCCATTTCCCAAACAGAATTTGGATGATCAAAAACATAGCAAAAAGCTCGATAAAAATCATCGGGGCTTTTATCTTTCCACTCTTCATGATTAATGAAGGCTTCTATCACGCGTGGATTGAAGTTTTTGTGGTTTATCAGATAAAAGTAATTGTAGTCATGTTTCAAGAGATTACGCAAACATTCCTCTGGTATATTCGAATACGCCAAATGATTGTACAGAATCTCTGCTTTAATCATCTGAGTATATGAACCGAGGTCAACCACGCATTTGGACAAATCTAAATTGTTTGTCTCAAACTTCTCATAATATAGTTTGGCATCTTGCAAAATATATTCTCTTGTTGTCAATATCAACAATTTATCCTTAGCCTTACGAATATGTCGAATGAACAGAATCAACTTGGATTCAAATCCCTTTTCTCCATGTTCGAAGAATGTATTTCCCAAGAAATCATCGAAGAAGAATATCTGTTTCTTCCCATCTTCTAGCAAATCCATCGCATTGTCCAAATCATTGGTGATGCAGACGAACTCGTCATAATCAGTTCCTAACTTTTGGAAAATCAATTGTCTTGCTAATGTTGTCTTGCCAATGCCTGGAATACCAGATATGATAACATAGTGATACTGGAGGAGTTTATCCATCGCTTGGTCAAAACTTTCATTCATGACATATTTCTTGGATTCATCCAAACATGCCTGATATTCCAGTTTTGACCAATTCACAACTCGTTTATTTATGATTTGTTCCATTACTGCTGTACTGCACAACCAAAGTTTGTAATATAGTTTTTCTATATCTGCATGCTTAGCCAAGAGATTGTTCAAATCATCTTTTCCAAAAATATCTTCCGTACTTAGTATATAGGGATAGAACATCTGTTTGATTTCTTCCTTGTTAGCTGGTGTCAGCCCAACAGTTGTAGATATATAATATTGAGTAGGGGATAAATTCTTAACTTTGTCTACTTCCTTAGCAAGTTCTCTTTTTAGGGAAGAATACTCCTTGTAGCGCTTGCATTGGATAATTGTAGAACTATCCTTTATGCCTGCGCATCGCAAATCTATTCCTCCGTCACGTCCAGATGTAAAACTCTCTATATAACATCCAAGATGTTTTTGTAGGAGATCTCTTGTGAGACGTTCAAATTCAGAGGCAGAGAGAATCAGAAAATCGTAATTGTTCATTTATTTTGGAAAAAACATTTTCCCAACCTTAATTGTTTTAAGGTTTTTCTATATCACTTCGCTCACACTCACCTCATCCATAATCTTGTGTCACAAGTCCTTGGTCATGGCAATGGTGGGTGATATAATGAAACTATAATATTGCTTTTTAGAACAGATAATCGTATTGCGACAATATCTCCTGATAGTCATTTTCGTATCTGGTCTTGTCGTTAGGACTGATATGAGGACTTTTGATAATCTGTTCCATTTCTTGGAGTACCTTGCCTCCTTCACGCATAATGGGGTCGAGGTTTTCCTTGAATTGCTCGATAAATGGGGCATAGTAGTAGCCTATCTCCTTGATGATAAAGGTATAGGTATTCCATGCCTTGTTGATGTCCATGCGTTTTTGTGCCAACTCTGCCAACACATATTCTCGCAGGTAGTCGATGTTTTCGGCTTGGACAGCGACCTCATTAGCTGTTTTCACAGGGTGGAAGTAGCGGTCGATGATGGCTTCTCGCTCTTGCAGATTACGCTGGTAGAATGGATTGGAATCTGTTATTGATGTGCCGTTTGGCTCCACTTCCTCGAAGTGCTCGGCATGGACACCTGCAATGGTAACACTGATACCACCCACATCCATCACAAGACGACGATCTCGGTTGATGCGGATGACATAGCCTTCCAATCCTGCCAATTCTCCACTGGTGATACGGAGCAGGATGCGGTTGCGAGCATAGTAATGGAATGGTTTAAGCAGGAAACGGATGCGTTCAGGCTCAGTCTCGTTGACACGCATGAATGGTCGCATCTGTGAATCTTTAATTTCTGCCACTTTGCCCGTGCTACAATTCTTGCACAGATGAGTGCGAGGGAATTTCTTGTCAAGATAGGTTTGTATCTCTTCGGGAAAGCCTTGGAAGAAGACAAGTCCGCTGACAGTCGGTATTTCTTTGTGCTGCACTTTCTGCTTGCCCATTCTCTTGAAATACCTTATAGTTTTATGCACAAAATATGTTCTACCGTCTTTGGTCAACTGCGCTTCCATGCCCTTCACTTTGCTATGATGCACAAAGAGATACGACCATGTGGTTCCGTCCGATTGAAGACACTTCTTTACCTCTGAACCAGTCTTTACGTCTGGCTCAGTAAAGTGGTTGCCCTCTTGAGAAACACGTTTCTCGTCGGCTGTAGAAAAAGAATTCGTACCATCCGGTTTCATAAATTCTGCTCTACTTTATGTAATTAGCTACAACCATACATGATAGTTGTGAAAGCCTAGTCAATTTGTTATTGTCGTGCATAATCTTAATCGCATTTATGAGTATCAGACATTACAGCTTTTGCATATGTATTTTACATTCGTTACACTTTCTTCTTATAAAAGAGCGAACTCGCCACAAAAATACGAAAATTAGTTGGATTACATGTCTGATTTTATCATTTTCTGTTAGTCATTCTAAAAAAATCACGCAAATGTTTAGCAAATCTGACTTGGATGATTTCTCCAAGTGGCAGATTTGCACTTGTTTCGGCTGTTTTTGCTCTTTTATAAGAAGAAAGCGTGAAATTTGCTAAACATTTCCCCCATCATTTCGGGATGGTGTAAATGCTACCATTTATTTACAAATCTTTTAAAATCCTTTGATAAAATCCTCACGCTCAGCAATCTGAAAACTATTTTTCATTGCACTCGCTTAATCGGATTTTTCTTATAATCCGTGCGTTGGCTTCGTTGATGGTTGCCATGTCTAACGACTGTAAGTAAATTTGTGTGGTCTTGAAGGAGTTGTGCCCCATACCCTCGCTGATGGTGGCTATCGGTATGTTCATGTGCAAGGCTACGCTTGCCCAGGTATGGCGTGCTACGTAGGTGGTGAGCGGTATCTTCAAGCCTACCATCTCACCAATTTTCTTCAGGTTATAGTTGGTGTTGTGCTCCACCTTGCGGTATGCGGTGTATGGAGAGGTCTCCTTACCTGTCAGGATGGGTAGCAGATAAGGAGAGTCCTTGGTTTGCTCGGCATATTTGTCGATGATGGTTTGCATCGGTTTCATCCACTCAATATTGAGGTTTTGGTGGGTCTTGCGACGGTTGTAGTTTACCATACTACATTTCAAGTCTGTCTTCTTCAGAAATGCCATATCTACGAATGCCATTCCACGCAGATAGAAACTGATAAGAAACAGGTCTCGCGCCTTGTCAAGGGAGAAACCTCTTGGCAAGTCCAATTTCTCTATCTTGCGAATTTCCTTGACAGTAATGGCACGTTTGGCAGTTCTCACGTTAGCGGTCTGCACGTGAGAAAAGATATCATTTGGTGGAGCTTGCCCTGCTTCCACCGCCTTGTTGTAGAGGGTGCGGAGGGTTCGCAGATAGAACGCTACGGTGTTTTGTCCGACACCTCTGTTCCATAGCCATGCCTGATACATTTCCATCATCTCGCTTGTCATTTGTGAGAAGGTAAGGTCTTCATTGCCACGAAACTCCATGAAACGGTTGGCAGCACTGACATAGTTACTCTTGGTGCCGATGCACTGCATTTGCTCTTTCTTGACTATCTGCTGGCGAAAGAATGTAAATACGCTCTGGCTCGATGGCAGTTGCTGTATCTCCTTGGCTATGTCGTCAATGGTATAAGAGATGCCCTCTGCATCCTTATCACGGATGATACGCTGCATCTGCTTCATCTCCCAATCTGTCTGCGACTGGATTAGCAGTAGATGTGCCTGTCGGTTGGTGCAGTTAGAAACAATGATAGCCGACTTCTTGTCGTTCCACTCGTCAGGAAAGACATGATAGTCGGTACTAATCCAGCGCAGACTGCGCTGATGGATAAGATGATAATACAGTGTGCCTTCTTTTCCTGGCACCGAGGATGCACGGAATTTTACTTTTACTGTTGCCATAATGCTAACTTTTTTATTTGTGAATAATGTTGCTTTTTAGTTATTTACGCCTTATTTATATATGTAAGCAACGGTATGGCAAGTATGTTTCTTTCGCCTTGCTCTATTTTCTGCAAGAGTCGGCCTTAGGGAATTTTCCATTCCCTAATATCTTTTTAGAACTTTTAAAAACACCAACAGATAGTATCTGATTATAAATACGTAATTTTGCGCCACAAATAATGGTAAACAAAAAAGATATGAAAAGAAATCTTATGTACGCTGCACTCTTGGCTGCAGCATTGATGGTGTCTTGCAATGGCAAGAACACCGCACAGAACGAAGCGAACACCGATTCGACAAGCGTAACTGACACAACAGCTGCCGAAAGCGTAGACCTCGCTGCCGTTGCCGGCACATACGAGGGCACACTGCCTGCAGCCGACTGCCCAGGCATCAAGACCGTGCTCACTATCAACGCCGACAGCACATATCAGCTGCAGCAGGACTATATCGACCGCAAGGATGGTCACGACGAGGCAAACGGTGTGCTGGAGGTTCTCGACAACAGCGTACTGATGCTTGTTCGTCCATCGAGCGGCGAGCACACCTTCTACAAGGTTAAGGACAACAGTAGCGTAATCATGACCGACTCGCTCGGCAATGAACCTGAGGGTGAAACAGCCAAACTGTATGTGCTGACAAAGAAGTAAGCCGAACGTATGAATATTCTCGAACTATCACAAACCCGCTTCTCGGCACGCAAATATACTGACGAGTCGGTAAGCAACGAAGACCTTGCATATATATTGGAGTGCGTACGCATGGCACCTTCGGCTGTCAACCGACAGCCTTGGAAGTTTGTCGTGGTGCGCAGCAAGGAGGCTAAGGAACAGCTCTGGCAGGCATACGACCGCGATTGGTTCCGCACTGCTCCGCTCTACATCGTGTGCATGAAGAACAACAGCGAGTGCTGGACACGCCGCTACGACGACAAGCAGCACGGAGACATCGACATGGCTATAGCTACCGAGCATCTGTGCCTCGCCGCAACGGAGCGCAACCTCGGCACTTGCTGGGTATGCAACTTCGACACCGACGCAATGCGTAAGCTCTTTCCGTCTAACGACTTCGAGACTGTGGCAATCATCCCCGTCGGACATATCGCCGAGGATTGTCCGCGTGCAGAGAAGAAGCGCAAAGCTATCGAAGAGATTGTAGAAGAAGTATAATCAAAACAAGTAAAAGAAGACAAAATGGAACCTTAACGATATATTAAAGTTCCGACCACATCGGATTTGACACTCTACCTCAGAAAGCAATGCTTTCAAGGTGGAGTGTCATTTTGTATACATTATTTATCTTGCTCCTCGCAACAAGCACTTTTGTCGTCCAATTCTCCTTTAGGCTGTTGCGCCTCAAAGAATCTTTTGGCTGAGAGGGGAGAAACAACCGATCGCCCTGTCTTCGATTCCAATTGTTCTCTTGCTACACGAGCCACATCACCTCCTTCTTTTGCATAAGTTTTGTTTTCGTCTAAAGTCTGAGGATTCTTTGCTTTGGTTATGCTTGTTGCAGATAGTTCTGCAAGCATATTCAGAACCAATTCTTCGTTGGTCATGTTATCACGAAGATTTTCCTTCTTCAATCCTTTCAACTGTTTGTATTCCTTTGATGTCCTACCAGCCCATGACTGATAGATGATGTCGGTCAAAGTAGCATACTGCACTCCTTCTTCTACATTATGAAGTTTCCATTGGTCGGTCAAGTCCTTGCGTATCTCAATGCTTTTCAATCGCTGGTTGATCCAATTGTCTGAATATCCCAATCGCTTATAGTCTATCATGGCCTGCTGAATACTCAGCTCTGGATCCTGCATCTGATCAAGTCGAGCTGTTCCAACTTTAGCAAGCCACATCTTAAACGGCTCAGCCTTTGGTGAAGGCACAGACTGAATGATACGCAAAAGTTGCTCTGTATCAGCAACATCTGTTAAGCGCATCTTTCCATCTGCTGCAGGCATTTTCAAACCGTTACAATTTGTAACGGTTTCATTTCCCTCATCCTTAAGTCGCTTCTTAAGGACTCGCCAATATGTTTGCGGATTAGGACTTTCCGTCAAAACCGCCACAACATCAACAACAGAGAAATACCACTTCTCTTGTTCGTCGTCCCAAACGGCACGTATCTTATCGCTCCCAAATAGTTTTATAGAGTTCTTCTTCACCATATCATTACTTGTTTATTACATTAGATTCTAATATTATAACAAATTTATTGACTATCAGAATCTCCTACAAATATACAACAAAGTTATTGTTTATCAGGCTAATTAACATAGATTAAACAAGAAAGTAATGGCATATTAAACGAAGGAGAAACAAAAAAAGAGTCCCTACTCCACTGCGGAATAGGAACTCTTTCTGTGTTTTATTCAATCTGTGATTTCGGTCTGATTACATCATGCCACCCATGCCCGGGTTGCCCATCGGCATAGCCGGAGCCTTCTCCTCTGGCTTGTCGCAGATGATGCACTCGGTTGTGAGGAACATGCCTGCGATAGAGGCAGCGTTCTCAAGAGCTACGCGCTCCACCTTAGCCGGGTCGATGACACCTGCTGCGCGGAGGTCTTCGTAAGCGTCCTTACGAGCGTTGTAGCCGAAGTCGCCCTCGCCCTCGCGAACCTTCTGAACGACAACAGCACCC